>Ga0326728_10000572_pt1 | contig 142854 bp, 129 predicted proteins | sample MB3enrmetagenome_FD_207602 | JGI IMG/M metagenome (GOLD analysis project Ga0326728, IMG submission 207602) | Lab enriched peat soil microbial communities from McLean, Ithaca, NY, United States - MB31MN | ecosystem: Environmental > Terrestrial > Soil > Wetlands > Peat | place: USA: New York... | reverse complement strand
CGCCAGGAGCGTGTGCCAGCGGCCACGGCTCTCCGGAACCCAAGGGTGCGCATGCTCGCGGCGCGATTGGGCATCCGTAACCGCTTACCTAACTTGCTTTATCCCCTTTATCCCCTTTATCCCCGGCCAAATTCATTTCCATCCATGCCGCGAAAAAACATGGTTCATGCCGCTCCAGGTGTTCCGAGCGATTTGCGCCAGGCCAGCCCAGGCGTCATGGAACGCCTCAAGACCTGCCCAGGGACGCCTTCAACACCGCGAAGGCCTCCCCGGCCAGATTCTTTTCCATCCCTGCCGCAGAAACCATGGTTCATGCCGCTCCAGGTGTCCCGCGCGATTTGCGCCAGGCCGCCCCAGCGTCATGGAACGCCTCAAGACTTGCCCAGGGACGCCTTCAACGCCGCGAAGGCCTCGGGGAGGCCCTGGGGCCGGGTGCCGCCCCCCTGGGCCAGTTCCCTGCGGCCGCCGCCCCGGCCGTCCAGGTGGGCGGCCATGGCCTTGAGCAGGGCCCCCGCGTCGGCCCGGGCCACCAGGTCCGGACTGACGCTCACCAGCAGTGCCAGGCGGTCCGGGGCCAGGGTGGAGGCCAGGGCGATGACCGCGCTGCGGTGGCGGGTCCGGCACTGGTCCATCATCTCCCGCAGGGCCGCGCCTTCGATGCCCGCCACGGCGGCGGTCACCAGGGTCACTCCGCCCACCTGCTCCGCCCGCTCGGCGTTGCCCCCGCCGCTGGCGGCCTTCAGGCGGGTCTCCTTCAGCTCCTTCTCCAGGTGCTGGATGCGCGTCTCCTTCTGGGCCAGCATGGCTGCCAGCCTTTCCCGGGGGGCGTTGGCCTGGCGGCTGAGCCCGGCCAGGAGGCGCTCGTCGTCCTGCAGCCTGGCCAGGGCCGCCGCCCCCGCCACCGCCTCCAGGCGGCGCACGCCGGCGGCCACCGCCCCTTCGCCCACGATCTTCACCAGGCCGATCTCGCCGGTGTTGGCCACGTGGGTGCCGCCGCACAGTTCCCGGGAGAACCCGGGCACGGACACCACCCGCACCTCCTCCCCGTACTTCTCCCCGAACAGGGCCATGGCGCCGGCCGCCAGGGCCTCGTCGATGGGCATGAGCCGGGTTTCGGTGGGAAACGCCCGCAGGGTCTGCTCGTTCACCAGCCGCTCCACCTCGGCCACCTGCTCCGCCTCCAGGGGGGCGAAGTGGGTGAAGTCGAAGCGCAGCCGGTCCGGGTCCACCACCGACCCGGCCTGCTTCACATGGGTGCCCAGCACTTCCCGGAGGGCCGCGTGCAGCAGGTGGGTGGCGGTGTGGTGGGCCCGGATGCGGGCCCGCCGCTCGGCGTCCACGGTGGCCTGGACGGTCTCCCCCTCCCGCAGGGGGCGGGAGCCGTGGACCGTCACGTGGTGCAGGTGCCGGCGGGGGGCCGGGGCGGTGCAGTCGCCCACCTGGGCCGTCAGGCCCTCGGCCCGGAGGATGCCCGTGTCCCCCACCTGCCCGCCGCTCTGGGCATAGAAGGGGGTCCGGTCCAGGAGCACGAAGCCGCTCCCGGCCAGTTCCGGGACCCGCTTCTGGTCCTGGTCGAACAGGGCCGCCACCCGTCCCTGGGCTTCGGTCGCCTGGTAGCCCAGGAACTCCGTGGCCGGCAGGTCGGCCAGGGCCGCCAGGTCGCCGCCCAGACGCAGGTCGTGCACCTTCATGGCCGAACGGCTCTTGGCCTTCTGCTCGGCCAGTTCGGCCTGGAAACCCGCCAGGTCGCACGTGAGCCCGCGTTCCCGGCACCAGTCCGCCACCAGGTCCACCGGGAAGCCGAAGGTGTCGTACAGGCGGAAGATCTCGCTTCCGGGCAGGGTGCCGGAGGCGGTGTCCAGGGCCTCCAGCTGGCGCAGCCCGGCGCTGAGAGTCAGGCTGAACTGGCCCTCCTCCCGGGCCAGGGCCTTCATGATCCGGGGCAGCTCGTCCTCCAGCTCCGGGTAGGCGTCGCCCATGGCCTGGACCACCGCCGGGCAGAGGTCGGCGAAGAACGCCCCTTCGATGCCCAGCTTGCGGCCGAAGCGCAGGGCCCGGCGGATGATCTTGCGCAGCACGTAGCCCCGGCCTTCGTTGGAGGGCACCACCCCGTCGAAGATCATGAAGGTGGCGGCGCGCACGTGGTCGGCGATCACCTGGGAGGCGGTCCGGTTGGTGGTTTCCGAGCGCTGGGCCGGCTCCACCTTGGCCTTCTTCCAGATGGCCGCGAAGATGGGCCGGAACAGGTCGATCTCGTAGTTGCTGTCCACCCCCTGCAGGATGGAGGCGACCCGCTCCAGCCCCATGCCCGTGTCGATGCTCGGCCGGGGCAGCGGGTGCAGGGTGCCCTCCGGGTCCCGGTCGTACTGCATGAACACCAGGTTCCAGATCTCCATGACCCGGTCGCCCTCGCCGTTGGGCGTGGCGTCGCCCGCGTACCGGGGGCCCCGGTCGTAGTGGACTTCGCTGCACGGCCCGCACGGGCCGGTGTCGCCCATCTGCCAGAAGTTGTCGTGCTTGCCGAAGCGCAGGACGTGGTCCCGGGGCACCCCGGCCTGGATCCAGAGCTCCTCCGCCTCGGTGTCGGCGGGGATGCCGTCGGCCCCTTCGAACACCGTCACCCACAGGCGGGCGGGATCCAGGCCCAGGCTGCCCTGGTCCCGGGGGCCGGTGACCAGCTCCCAGGCGTAGCGCACGGCGTCGGCCTTGAAGTAGTCGCCGAAACTGAAGTTGCCCAGCATCTCGAAAAAGGTGTGGTGCCTGGCGGTGAAGCCCACCTGGTCCAGGTCGTTGTGCTTGCCCCCGGCGCGCAGGCACTTCTGGGAGGTGGCCGCCCGCACGTAGTCGCGCTTCTCCTTGCCCAGGAACACGTCCTTGAACTGCACCATGCCGGCGTTGGTCCACATCACGGTGGGATCGTCCGCCGGTCCCACCACGGCACTGGAGGCCACCACCCGGTGGCCGCGGGCGGCGAAGAAGTCGAGGAAACACTGGCGGAGTTCGGATGTCTTCATGGATTCATGCTTTCAGGAGGGTTGCCAAAGGACGGCTCAGTGCCGGAAGTGCCGGGTGCCGGTGAAGAACAGCCAGAGCCCCAGCTTCTGGGCGGCCCCGATGACGTCCTTGTCCCGGAGCGACCCGCCCGGCTCGACGATGGCGCCGACCCCCCAGCGGGCCGCCCATTCCACCGCGTCCGGGAAGGGGAAGAAGGCGTCCGAGGCGAGGATCGCCCCCCGGGCGCGGTCTCCGGCCTTGCGGCAGGCGATGTCCACCGAATCCATCCGGCTCATCTGCCCGGCGCCGATGCCCACGGTGCCTCCGTCCCGCACCAGGACGATGGCGTTGGACTTGACCGCCCGGGCCACCGTGTCGGCCATGGCCAGCTCCTCGGCCAGGGGCCAGGGCCCCCGCCCGGTGGCCTTCACCTGCCACTGCTCCACGGGGGTGGCGAGGCTGTCCGGGCGCTGCACCAGGAACCCGCCGCCGATGGTGCGCAGGTCCAGGCCGTGGGCGGCCAGGGGCCAGGCGCCGGGCGTCTCCAGCACCCGCACCTGCTTCCTGGCGGAGAACAGGGACAGGGCCTCGGGCGTGAACTCCGGCGCGAGGATCACCTCCCAGAAGGTCTGGACCATGGCCTGGGCCACCTCCGCGCCCACCGGGCGGTTGAAGGCCACGATGCCGCCGAAGGCGGCCGCCGGGTCCCCGGCCTGGGCCTTGTGGAAGGCGTCCAGCACGTGGGTGCCCCGGCCCACGGCGCAGGGGGTGTTGTGCTTGACGATCACCGCCGCGGGGGCCATGAACTGGAACGCCACCCGGGCCGCCGTGTCGATGTCCAGCAGGTTGTTGAAGCTCAGCTCCTTGCCCTGCAGCTGCCGGCAGGCCGGAAAACCCTCGGCGCGGGCGCCCGGACGCACGTAGAACCCGGCGATCTGGTGGGGGTTCTCGCCATAGCGAAGGACCTGGGCCACTTCCAGGCCGAGCCCCAGCCGTTCGGGCAGGGTGTCGGTCTGGGCGCTCCCTTCGGCCATCCAGGCGCTGATGGTCGCATCGTAGGCGGCGGTGCGCTGGAACGCGGCCAGGGCGCAGGCCTTGCGGTCCTCCAGGGTCCAGGCGCCCTGGGCCAGCTTCTCCAGGAAGCCCGGGTACTGGGACGGGTCGGTGAGCACCGTCACCGAGGCATGGTTCTTGGCCGCGGACCGGATCATGCTCGGCCCGCCGATGTCGATCTGCTCGATGCATTCCTCCGGCATGGCGCCGGCCTTGGCGATGGTGGCCTCGAAGGGGTAGAGGTTCACCACCACCAGGTCGATGGGGTCGATCCCCAGCCGCGCGGCGTCGGCCACGTGCCCGGGCAGGTCCCGGCGGTACAGCAGGCCGCCGTGGATGCGCGGGTGCAGGGTCTTCACCCTCCCGCCGAAGGCCTCGGGGGCGCCGGTGAACTCGGCCACCTCCCGCGCCTCCACCCCGCCGTCGCGCAGGGCCTTGAGGGTGCCCCCGGTGGCCAGGATCGCCCAGCCCAGCGCCCGCAGGCCCTCGGCCAAGGGGAGCAGGCCTTTCTTGTCGTAGACCGAGAACAGCGCCGTGGGCATGGGTCGTTTCCCCGCAAAGGCTCATTGTTTCATGGAGAAGGCGCTCCCGGAAACCCGGATCCGCGGCCCGGCGGTGGATGGCTTCAGGGCACAAGGTTTCCGGATTCATCGTCCGGCCCTCGCCTGCCGATGAAACGGGCGGAGGGGGCCCATGGATCTCCAGGTAGAAGTCCAGTTTACGGTCCAGCACACCATGGAGGAGCTCAAGGACGCGTTCGTGCGCCGGGGGCACTTCCCGGACTGGCGGGTCAACCAGGAAGCGGAGACGCGCCCGCAGCTATTCTTCGAGACCCGCACCGTCTCCATCAACCTGTCCACCGAAGCCGACCGCCGGGCCTGGTTCGTGTTCTCCATTGAAGCCTGCGGCGAGCTGAAGAAGCGGATCGTCATCACCACCGTGATCCCTTCCGGGGTCACCGTGGACATTCCCAACCTCACGGACTTCCTGGCGTTCTGCCGGAACTGCCTGGTCGGCGCGCCCGGGCGGTAGCCGACCCGGCATTGCTCCCGGGGGGGGCATGCATCATATTGGAGCCTAAGACGCGGATGGCTCCATGCCCAAATTGAAGATCAACAACATTGACATCACCGTGGAGCCCGGCACCCTGCTACTGGACGCCTGCGCCAAGGCGGGGGTGGACATCCCCCACTACTGTTACCATCCGGCCCTCTCGCCGGTAGCCACCTGCCGGATGTGCATGGTGGAGGTCAAAGGGCAGCCCAAGCTGGCCACGTCCTGCACCACCCCCGCCCTGGAAGGGCAGGAGGTGTTCACCGACTCGCCGGTGGTGGCGGAGGCCCGGGCCAGCGTCATGGAATTCCTGCTCATGAACCACCCCCTGGACTGCCCCATCTGCGACCAGGCCGGGGAATGCAGCCTGCAGGACTACAGCTACAAGTACGGCAGCGGCGACAGCCGGATGGTGGAGCCCAAGCGCCGCTACCGCTACGAGGACCTGGGCGCCAAGATTGTCATCGACAAGAACCGCTGTATCCACTGCACCCGGTGCATCCGCTTCACCCAGGAGGTGTCCGGCACCTTCGAGCTGACCGTGGCCAACCGGGGCGCGGAGCTGGAAGTCACCACCTACGCCGGCACCTCCATGGACGGGAATCCCCTGGCCGGCAACGTGGTGGACCTGTGCCCGGTGGGCGCCCTCACCAGCCGGGACTTCCGGTTCAACAAGCGGGTCTGGTACCTGAAGCCGGTGCCCACCATCAGCCGCCACTCGGCCCTGGCCGCCCCCATCTGGGCCGACGTGGACCAGAACCGGGTGTGGCGCTTCCGCCCCCGCCCGGAACCGGGCCGGAAGGCCACCTATTTCCTGTTCGACCACGAGCGCTACAGCTATCACCGCTATGACCTGGACCCGGCGGCCCGGGAGACCGGCCCCCGGCTGCGGGGCGGGGCCGCCACCGCCGAGCAGGTGGCCCAGGAGCTCCAGGAGGCCGGTCCGGTGGCGGTGCTGGCCCAGGGCACCTTCGGCTGCGACACGGTCCAGCGCCTGGGCGAGCTGGCCTCGGCGCCGGAATGGCGCTACGGCACCGGGGACCACGTCTACCCCATCCTCTTTCCGGCCCTCCAGCCGAGCGGCGACGGCATCTTCAACCGGCGCGGGCTGGAAGAGCGGGGCTACCGGTTCGGCCAGCTGGAGGAGCTGCTGGAGGGGATCCGCCAGGGCCGGGTGGGGGCCGTGGTGGTCCTGCACGACGAGGCCTTCTCCTCCGCCGGGGAGAACCGGCGCCTGCTGGAGATCCTCGGCAGCGCCCGGTTCAGCCTGGTCCTGGAACCGCTTCCCGGCGCCCTCGCCCGGGCGGCCACCGCCACCCTGCCGGTGGCCACCTACCTGGAGGAGGCCGATTTCGTCGTCAACCATGAAGGGGAGCTGCGATGCTACAGGAAGGCCCTGGAGCCTCCGAGGGGGGTGAAGACCGCCGTGGAGTGGGCGAGGGACCTGCACAAGGTACCAGCGACTTCCCGGGCCTGACCGGACCCCTGCCGTCGCCGTACCTGCTGGTCTACGACGGCGAGGATGACCAGTGCCAGGGCCTGGTGGACTGGATCCAGAAGCGCGACCGCAGCGGGCTGGTGGTGGCCTTCCCCTTCCAGAACCCGGAACTCCTGCACGTGGCCCCGGAACTGGCCGGGCTGCCCCTGGACCGGGGCGTCCACGGTTTCGACCCGCGCACCCGCGCGGTGCACAGCGGCCCCCGCCTCCTGCCCTCCGTCCTGGGCCATCTCCCCGGCTGGCGGTGGGTGGCGCCCCTGGCCCGGATCCCGTTCGTGTCCAGGCTGCTGTTCGCCATCATCCGGCGGTGGGCGGGGTAGGGATCAGAAGGTGATCCCGACGCCCAGCGTCCACAGGTGCTGGAATTCCTGCCCCGAGCCCTGGGCGGACAGGTACGAGGCCAGGCTGGAAGCCGAGGACTGGGCCACCGGGCGGTCCTTGGTGAAGGGCACCTGGTAGCTGACGGCCAGGTACGGCCCGATGCCCGGGAACGGCAGGACCCAGCGCAGGCCGGCCCGCAGCCAGGGGCGGACCAGGTCCTGGTCCTGGGCGGCGCCGGCGCCGGCGTACCGGTAGCTGTGGAACCGCTCCAGCAGCCCCAGCTCCCCGGCGAAGCCGGTGAAGGGCACCCAGAACTGGGCGTTCACCCCTGCCCCCAGCCCCTCCTGGCGCAGGCGGCTGCCGGAGCCGGCGGCGCCTTGCTGGATCTGGCCGTCGGCCTGCCAATGGCTGTACTCGACGTTCCACTCGAACTTGAGCACGGGCCCCACGCGCACGATCCGATGGCTGGCGGTGAGGATGACCCCGCTGCCTTGATCCAGGGATCCGGATACGGGTGTCCCCTGGACCGAGGTCTGGGGCAGGTCCTGGCCGGTGGGGAACGGCGCCTCCAGGCGCAGGTCCCAGGCCTGGGCCGAAGCCGGCAAGGCGAGCAAAGCCAGGGGTAGGATCCGCCACATGCGCAAGAGGTCACCTCCAGGTCCATGGCCTAGGATGCAAGGCTTGAGCCCGGAAGAAAAGCGGTTTCGAGGCCGGAACACCGGACACGGATGGTGACTTGGACGGACGCCGGAGTATGACTGGCGATTCCCGGATAGGTGTGTCATGTTTTTGACTTGAAACCTTCTGCATGGGATCTAGGTTACTTAGCGACAGAGTCCGCATGAACTCCCTGCCCCATCTCCACTGGTCCACCCTGGGCGCGCCCTCCTCGGGGCTGGAGCGCTGCTGGGCGACCGTCTGGCAGGTGACCGTGGACCGGAGCGCGGTGCCTTCCCTGCCGCCCCCGGACACCGACTTGTGGGTGATCTCGGCCGCGGCTCCCGACCCGGGCCCGGACCTGCCGCGCCTGTGCGCGGAGGTGGGGGCGCTGCCCATCCTGGTGCTCCTGGACCCCCGGGCGCCGGCCCCGGATCCCGCCGGCCTGGCCCGCTGGGGCGGGCTGGGCAGCATCCGCTGGGGCCTGGCCGGGGAGGAGCCGCCCCTGCCCGGCTTGCGGCCGGTGCCGCCGCCCCAGGTGCCCCTTTCCATCTCCCAGGCCCTGGGGCTGGGTCTGGTGGGCATGGGGCCGGCCATGCAGCAGGTGCTGGCCACGGCCCGGGCCGCCAGCGCCACCCGGGCCACCGTGCTGCTGCTGGGGGAGAGCGGCACGGGCAAGGAAGTGGTCGCCCAGGCCATCCACCGCATGAGCGCCCAGCGGGACCAGCCGTTCGTGCCGGTGCACTGCGGGTCCATACCCGACAACCTGATCGAGTCGGAACTGTTCGGCTACACCCGGGGCGCCTTCACGGACGCCCGCAAGGACACGCCGGGCAAGTTCCGGGAGGCGCATGGGGGAACCATCTTCCTGGACGAAGTGAGCACCATGCCCCTGAGCGTCCAGGTGCGCCTGCTGCGGGTCCTGCAGGAGCGGGAAGTGCAGCCGCTGGGCGGCGGGCCCCCGGTGAAGGTGGAGGTGCGGGTCATCGCCGCCACCAACGTGGACCTGTGGCAGCGGGTGCAGTCCGGCTCCTTCCGGGAGGACCTGTTCTACCGCCTGGAGGTGGTGCCCATCGCCCTGCCCCCCCTGCGCGAACGGCGGGAGGAGGTGCCGTTCCTGGCCCAGCATTTCCTCAACCGCAAGGCCCGGGAATACGGCCTCTACCCCAAGGCGCTGCACCCCTCCGTGGACTCCCTGCTCATGGCCCTGCCCTGGAACGGCAACGTGCGCCAGCTGGAGAACGCCATCGAGCGGGCCATCGTCCTTTCCGTGCAGCGCCCGGTGCTCACCCGGGCGGATTTCGCCTTCCTCACCGAACGCCTCCCGGGGGGACAGGAGATCATGCAGGCGCTGCCGCCCCTGGAGGCCTTCCCGGCCTTCAGCGCCCAGACCGCCGCCCCCGCCCCCATGGAACTGCCCGCCGAGGGGCTGGACCTGAACCAGGTGGTCTCGGACGTGGAGAAGAAGCTGATGCTCCAGAGCCTCCAGGCGACCCGCGGGAACAAGAAGCGGGCGGCGGAACTGCTGGGGCTCAAGCGCACCACCTTCCTGGAGAAGATGAAACGCCTGGACCTGGAGGACGCCCTGCCCGAATGCGGCGAAGGTTCCTGACAATGTTAGGCTGAAGGCATGGACAACGCTCTTCCCCACCAGCGCTGGCTCCTGGAGGTGCCGGAGGCCGCCGAGGACGCCCTGGGCGACTGGCTTGGGCGGGCGGGTGCCGCCGCCACCTTCCGCTCGGCGGATCCGCCCTATGCGTTCTATGCCTATTTCCCCCCGGACCTGGCCGCCCCGGACCCGGCCGCCCTGGCCGGCTTCCCCGGGGTGCGCCTGGTGCGGGCGGAGCGGTTCGCCGACGAGGACTGGCTGGCCAAGAGCCGGGAGGGGTTCGGCCCCATCCAGGTGGGGCGGGGCTTCCACATCCGCCCCCTCTGGGAGGACGGCCCGGCGCCCGCCGGGCGCGTCGCCATCGCGGTGAACCCGGGCCTCGCGTTCGGCACCGGCGGGCACGAGACCACCAGGCTGTGCATGGGCCTCATCGAGGACCTGGCGGACCAGGGGGCGCTGCAGGACCCGGTCCTGGACATCGGCGCCGGCACCGGGATCCTGGCCCTGGCCGCCTGGCTGTGCGGGGCCCGGCAAGTGACCGCCTTCGACATCGACCCGGACTGCGGCCCGGCCATGGCCGGCCTTCTGGAGCACAACGCCCGGCTCCTCCAGGGCGCCCGCCCCTTCGAGGCGTTCGTGGGCACCCTGGACGACCCCCGGGTGCGGGGGCCGTACCGCACCCTCCTGGCCAACATCCTGCTGGAGACCATCCAGGACCTGCTGCCGCGCATGGCGGACATCACCGCCCCGGGAGGCCGCCTGGTGGCATCGGGGATCCTGGGGGAGCGCACGGACGAGGCCCTGGTAAGCCTGGCGGCCTGCGGCTTCCAGCCCCGGAGGGTGGTGCGGGAGGGCGCCTGGATCGCCATCCTGGCCCAGCGGCTGCCATGACCCGGGCCGACCTGCCCATCGGCGTGTTCGATTCCGGCATCGGCGGGCTGACGGTGGTGCGCGCCCTGCGCCGGATGCTGCCCGAGGAGTCCATCGTCTACCTGGGGGACACGGCGAGGGTGCCGTACGGCAACAAGTCCCACGGGACCATCCAGCGCTACGCCCTCCAGGCCGGGAGCATCCTGGCCCGGTACCAGCCCAAGCTCATGGTCATCGCCTGCAACACGGCGTCCGCCCACGGCCTGGCGGCGCTGCAGGCCTCGGCCCCGTGCCCGGTCATCGGCGTCATCGAGCCCGGGGCCGAGGCCGCCTGCGCCCAGCCCGGCCCGGTGGGGGTCATCGGCACCCTGGCCACCATCCAGAGCGGCGCGTACGAGGACGCCATCCTCCGGCGCAAGCCGGACGCGGAGGTGCACAGCCTGGCCTGCCCCCTCCTGGTGAGCCTCGCCGAGGAAGGCTGGCTGGACGACCCCATCACCGACGCGGTGTGCCGCCGCTACCTGAACCAGGTCCCCTACGCGGTGCGCACCATCGTCCTGGGCTGCACCCACTACCCGGTGCTGCTGCCCTCCCTGGCCCGCACCCGCCCGGGCACCACCTGGCTGGACAGCGGGGAACTGACGGCCCGGGCGGTGGACACCCTGCTCCAGGGCCGCCTGGGCTACCGCACGGCCAGCGCCCGGGGCGACCTGCAGATCCTCCTCACGGACGCCGGCAGCCGGCTCAAGGAGGTGGGGGAGCGGTTCCTGGCGGAACCCCTGGAATCGGTGGAGCTGGTGGACCTCTGACCGGTCCGTGCGCGCCCGGCGCCGGCGGCCTATGTTGAGGGGGTGATCTTTCACGAATCCCTTTCCCGGGCCATGGTGGACTACCTCACCGGGACCGTGTCCAACTACCAGCGCCGGATCCCCAACGACCTGGGGCGGCTGGCGGCCACCCTGCGCCCGGGAGACGTGCTGCTGGTGGAGGGCAACTGGCGCATCAGCCAGATCATCATGTACATGACCCAGAGCTCCTGGAGCCACGCGGCCATGTTCGTGGGCGACACCCTGCTGCGCTGGGGCGGCCCCGAGGCGGACCGGGCCCTGGCCAAGTACGGCCCCGAGGCCACCCAGCTGCTGGTGGAGAGCGACCTCAAGGAGGGGGTCACGGTGGTGCCCCTGTCCCACTACCTGCACCAGAACCTGCGCATCTGCCGGCCCCTGGGCCTGCGCCCCGGGAGCCTGGAGCGGGTGCTGCAGGAGATGTTCCAGCACCTGGGGGTGCGCTACGACCACCGCAACGTCCTCGACCTGGCCCGCTACCTGATCCCCTTCCACCTGGTGCCACGCTGGTTCCGGCGCAAGAGCCTGTACCTGGGCAGCTCCAGCAGCCGGGAGATCATCTGCTCGGCCCTCATCGCCAAGGCCTTCTACCGGGTCGGCCTGACCATCCAGCCTCCGCTGCAGCACGCCGGCAACGTCCACCTGGAGTCCCTGCAGGTGCGCCATCCGAGCTACATCATGCCGCGGGATTTCGACCTGTCGGTCAACTTCCAGATCCTGAAACCACCCATCAGCTGACGCGCGCTCCGGCCGGTCACCGGTGCACGTTCTGGTTGGGGTTGCGCTCCTCCATCTCCAGCCACAGGCGCTGCAGGCTCAGCAGCCGCTCCGGGTAGTCCAGGCCCAGGCGCTCGTCCTCCGGATCCAGGGCCATGGGATCCTCGATCCAGGCGCCGGGAAACTCCGGGAACACTTGGGGCAGCAGGGTGCGGGAGAAGCCGCGCACGCTCAGGGTGCGGATCCCGGGCGTGTCGATGAGGACGCCCTCGCCAGGGCAGGGGATCCGGCGCGCGGCGGTGGTGGTCTGGCGGCCGGTGCCGTACCGGCTCATCGCCCCGGTCTTCAGCTTCAGCTCCGGCATCAGGGCGTTGATGAGCATGCTCTTGCCCACGCCGCTGTGGCCCAGGAGGACCACCGTCCGGCCCGCCAGGAGCTCCCGCAGGGGCTCCAGCCCCTGGCCCCGGAGGGCGCTGGTCTCCAGGATGGGCACGCCCAGGGCCCGCAGGGGGTCCAGTTCCGGGAGAGTGTCCTTGCGGCTGGCCCGGTCCCGCTTGGTGACCACCACCCGGAACGCCATGCCCGCCGCCAGGGCCAGCACCTGGGCCCGCTCCAGCAGCCCCGGGCGCAGGGGCGGGTCCACCACCGCCGCGCACACCCAGAGCTCGTCGGCGTTGGCGCAGATGAGCTGCCAGGGCTCCCGGTCGTCGCTGCCGCCGCGCTTGAGCAGGGTGCGCCGGGGCATCACCGCCACCACCTGCACCGGGGCCTGGTCCGGAGTTCCCGGTTCCAGCTCCCCCGCCCCGGGCAGGGCGGCGTAACGCAGGCGGTCGCCCACCACCAGCTTCACCCCTTTGAGCTTGCCCGCCAGGCTGGCCCTCAGGGGGGTGCCGTCGTCCCGCTCCAGGTCCACCATCTGGCTGTGGCGCCAGACCAGGGTGGCCTCCGGGAGGTGCATCCAGGGCCCCGGGTCCGGCAGGCGGAGCAGGGTGTCCGAGTCGTGCGCCTCGTTCTCGGTGGTCAGCCGCTCGGCGGATTGCTGCCGGCGCTTGCTCTGGGCCCGTCCTTCCCGGGCGTAGGCATCCGGAGCGTCCAGATCCTCCAGGTCCCGGCTCTGCCCCAGGCGGTACTTACGGCTCATAAATCAGGCGCGTCCGGCAAACTCCCGGGTCTCCGTGGCGACCTTCACCTTTTCCCCTTCCTTGATGAACAGGGGCACCCGGATCTCCAGGCCGGTTTCCAGCTTGGCCGGCTTGGTGACGTTGCCGCTGGCCGTGTCCCCCCGGGCGCCCGGCTCGGTGTAGGTGACCGCCAGTTCCACGTGGGGGGGCAACTGCAGGCCGATGGGGCCGCCGTTGAACTTCTGGATCTGGATGAGGGCGCCCTCCACCAGGAAATCCAGGGCGTCCCCCACCATGTCCTCGTCGAGGGTGAGGGTCTCGAAGGTCTCCTGGTCCATGAAGTGGGAGCCGTCCCCGTCGCTGTAGAGGTAGGACGCCTGGACCATCTGCAGGTCCGGCTCCCTGAACTTGTCCCCCGCCTTGAAGGTCTTGTCGAACACCGCCCGGGTGATCAGGTTGCGCATCTTCAGCCGGACCAGGGTCTGGCCGCCCCGGGCGGTGGGGGTGGAAACCTCCGCGTCCAGGCAGTGGTACGGAGTTTCCTCGTATTCGAAAAACATCTTGCGCTTGACGTTGATCGCTTCAATCAGGGCGGCCATGGGTTCCTCGGGAAAATGGGGGCAGCAGGCCCGTCCGGCCCAGGACTGACCCGGTCCGGACGGCTCCCATGAAAATAGTGCCATGACCACCGCCTCCGGCCGAAGCACAACCAATGACCCCAGCTATCATGATGGCAAGGAAACCAGCGATGCCTGAGCTTGGCAAAACGATCGGCCGCTATTTGATCGACCGTCCCTTGGGCCAAGGCGCCATGGGCACCGTCTACCTGGCCGAGGACCCCCTGCTCAAGCGCCGGGTGGCCATCAAGGTGGTGCGGGCGGCGGGCGACGAGCGGATCCACGCCCTGAGCCGCTTCCAGCGGGAGGCGGAGATCTCGGCCCAGTTGAACCACCCGAACATCGTCACCATCTACGACGTGGGGGAGGAGCCGGGCGTGGGCCCGTTCCTCGCCATGGAGTACGTGGAGGGCAGCAGCCTGGGCCAGCTCATCCGGGAAGGCACCCTGGAGACGGAAACCAAGTTCGCCATCCTCATCCAGACCATGCGGGCCCTCCGGGCCGCCCATATGCACGCCATCGTGCACCGGGACATCAAGCCCGAGAACATCCTGGTGGCGGAGAACGGCCGGGCCATGCTGATGGATTTCGGCATCGCCAAGACCATGGCCCCCCAGTCCACCCACCCGGGCGAGTTCCTGGGCTCCCCGGCCTACAGCGCCCCGGAACTGCTGCGGGGCGCCGAGCCCACCCCCAGTTCGGACCGCTACGCGTTCTCGGTGACCGCCTTCGAACTGCTCACCGGCCTGATGCCCCACCCGGGGGTCACCGTGGCCTCGGTCATCACCCACATCCTCATGGAACCCCCGGTGTTCCCCCCGGGCATGTCCGGGGACACGGCCAAAGTGTTCCGCCAGGCCCTGGCCCAGGACCCGGACGAACGGCCCCTGACCCTGATGGAGTTCCTGGTGCCCCTGGTGGACGCCTGGCCCATGGAGCCGGTGGCCCGGGACCGGGTCCGGGAGCTGTTCCGGCATGACGACTACGCCGGCGACATCCAGCCCCTGCGCCGGTTGCGCGCTTCCTCGATCCCGGGTTCCGCCTTCGCCACGGACCCCGGGTCCGGGGGTCTTGCCGTCGATGGGCGGGGCGCCCCGGCCCGCCCGGCCCCGTCCCTGCCCCAGGCGCCGACGGTGAAGATCCAGCTGGGGGAAGACCCCGCCCTCCAGCATCTGTCCGCCCAGGGCCGGCGCCCCCGCCCGGGCTGGCGCCCCCGCCCGGTCGAGACGCCCCTGCTCACCCCCATGCGCCTGGTGAAGTGGATCCTGGCGGTGCTGATCCTGGGGCCGCTGTTCTGGTGGGTCTACAGCCTGCTGGTCCGTCCGAATTAATGGGCTGACTGGCACAGCTCCATGAGCACGCCGCCGGTCTCGGCCGGGTGGATGAAGGCGATCCGGGCGCCGTGGGCGCCGGGCCGGGGCTGCTGGTCGATCATGCGCACGCCCTTGGCCAGCAGTTCCTGCACCGCCCCGTCCACGTCGTCCACTTCGAAGGCCACGTGGTGGATGCCGGGCCCTTTCTTCTCCAGGAACTTGCCGATGGCGCCAGCCGGGTCGGTGGCTTCCAGGAACTCCAGAGTGCTGGGCCCCACCGGGAAGAAGGCGGTCTTAACCTTCTGGTCGGCCACCTCTTCGATATGCTCCACAGCCATTCCGAACAGGCGGCCCATGCGGCCCATGGCGTCCTCCAGGGTGGGGGACGCGATGCCCAGGTGGTTGATGCGCAACAATTTCATGGTTCCCTCCAAGGCCTGATTGTACGCCCCGCCCTGGAACCCCGACTGAGACGGAGATCACGCGTAGAATGGTGACGCCCGCGCGGGCATCGTGCCAGGAGGAGCAGACATGGCTCAAGTGACGCTTAAAGGCAACCCCTTCCACACTTCCGGGGATCTGCCCAAGGTTGGGAGCCAGGCTCCCGCCTTCACCCTCACCCGCACCGACCTCAGCGAGATCACCCCGGCCGATTTCCCGGGCCAGCGCCTGGTTCTGAACATCTTCCCCAGCATCGACACGCCCACCTGCGCCACCTCGGTGCGCACCTTCAACGCCCAGGCCGGCAAGGCGCCCAACACCACGGTGCTGTGCATCTCCGCCGACCTGCCGTTCGCCGCCGCCCGGTTCTGCACCACCGAAGGCCTGGACAAGGTCGTGCCCGCCTCGGTGTTCCGCAACCCGGGATTCGGCACAGCCTTCGGCGTCACCCTCAGCGACGGTCCCCTGCGCGGACTGCTGGCCCGGTCGGTGGTGGTCCTGGACGAAAAGGGCAAGGTGCTGCATACGGAGCTGGTGGGCGAGATCGCCCACGAGCCCAACTACGAGGCGGCCCTGGCGGCGCTGAAATAGCCTGAAGCGGCTTCCGGCTTCGCGGCAGAGGCTTTTCAAGCCTTGGCCTTGGCCCGGGCAGCCTTCTCGCCGGCCTTGAACGTGGCCACCAGGTCATGGGTCACCCCCCGCAGGAGGTCGGACAGGTTGCGCCCCTGGGCCTCGGCCAGGGCTTCCAGGGCTTGTTTCTCGAGCCTGTCCGTGCGGAAGGTCACCAGTTCGGTCTCCACCTTCGGCTCGACCGCACGTGGCCGGCCCATGCGCACCACGGGACGACCGGCTGGAGCGTCTTTCAGTTCCTTTGCCCAGCGTTCGGCCTCGGCGGCACGCTCGGCAAAGGTCTTCCTGGAATGCCCTTGGGGCAGTTCCCCCGCACCATCGATCACTTCGTCCCAACTCATGGCCTTCTTCTGTTTGGTCATACGGTCCCGCCTTTCTTCCGGTCCCCGGCGGCGTAGCGGTAGCCTGTCACGGGTTCCAGGAGCCGTTCTTCTTTGTCCACCCATTCCACAACCAGCCGGTAACACTTCCCGTTCACCGTTCCCTGCAGCATCAAACGTCCGAAACGGCTGCTCACCATGGAAAGATCTTCTGCATCCATCAAGGCGTCCAAGGGTTCCCGTCTGACACGGTGTTTGATGATTTGATTCCGGACGTCACCGGATGATCTTCTCCAGCTTCCTCAACTCCGGCGCCTTCCACCCGGTGGCCCCCACCACCCCCAGGGTCATGAGCCCGCCGGCCACCACCGACGGCACCACCCCCAGGAGCTTGGCCGCCAGGCCCGACTCGAAGGCCCCCAGCTCGTTGCTGGAGCTGATGAAGAAGCCGCCCACCGCCTGCACCCGGCCCATCATCTCCGGGGGGGTGCGGGTCTGCAGCAGGGTGTTGCGCAGGACCACGCTCACGTTGTCCAGGGCGCCGCTCAGGGCCAGCAGCAGCAGGGAGGGCCAGAACCAGGTGGACAGGGCGAAGGCGATCCAGCACAGGCCGAACCCGGCCACGCAGCCCAGCAGCACCAGCCCGGCCCGGCGCCGGGGCGGGTGGTGGGCCAGCCACAGGCCCATGAGCACCGAGCCGGCCGCCGGGGCGGTGCGCAGCAGGCCGAAGCCCTGGGGCCCCACCTTGAGGATGGCGGAGGCGAACACCGGCAGCAGGGCCGGGGCGCCGCCGAACAGCACCGCGAACAGGTCCAGGGCCATGGAACCCAGGAGGAGCTGGTGCCGGAACACGAACCCCACGCCCTCCCCCATGCTGCGCAGCATGGAGGCGCCGCGCAGCGTCGAGGCGGGGCCCGGCGCCCTGGGCCGGGGCGCCACCCGCAGCATGGCCGCCACCGCCGAGCCCATGAGCAGGGCCTCCGCCAGGTAGGCCCAGGCGGCGCTGGCGAAGCCCAGGATCAGCCCGCCCAGGGCCGGGCCCAGCACCATGGCCAGCTGCATGGAGGAGCTGCGCCAGGTGGCGGCGTTCTGGTACGCCTCCAGGGGCACCAGTTCGGTGCTCAGGGCCTGGGAGGCCGGCCGGTAGAAGGCCCGGCCCACCCCCGAAAGGCCCTGGATCAGGTAGAAGGGCCAGGCGGCGCGGGGGAGCCGGCCCAGGTTCAGGGCCAGGAGCAGCGCGGCACCCAGCAGCAGGGCGCCCAGGGCCAGCAGGGACAGGCGGCGCCGGTCCATGCGGTCGGCGGCGTGGCCGCCGACGAGGGCCAGGCTCAGGAACGGCACCGCCTCCGCCAGGCCGATGAGGCCCAGGGACAGGGGGTCCCGGGTGATCTGGAACACCTGCCAGCCCATGGCCAGGGTCTGGATCTGGGTGGCCATGGACAGGGCGGCGGTGCCGCCCAGGAAGTTCCGGAACTCCGGGTAGCGCAAGGCCTGGTAGGGGTCGCCTGAATGAGTCATGAACTACTATTCATACCGGAGGGCGTCGATCACGTCCAGGTTGGCGGCCTTGAGGGCGGGCAGGAAGCCGGCGACGATGCCCACCATGGCGGAGAAGCCCAGGCCCAGCATCACCGCCCACGTGCTGATGACCGCCGGCAGCTCGGTGAAGGTGCGCAGGATCCAGATGGTGAGCCAGGCGCTGCCCACGCCGATGACCCCCCCCAGCACGGACAGCACCACCGCCTCGGTGAGGAACTGCCAGAGGATGTTGCCCCGGGTGGCGCCCGTGGCCCGGCGCACGCCGATCTCCCGGGTGCGCTCGGTGACGCTCACCAGCATGATGTTGGAGATGCCGATGCCGCCCACCACCAGGGAGATGCTGGCCGCCAGGGCCAGGAAGGTGGTGAGCACGGCCGCCTGCTGGTCCTGCATCTTCACCCAGTCGTCCTGCTTGCGGATCATGAAGGTGTTCTCGTCCTTGGGGGTCAGGCGCAGCCGCTGCCGAAGCAGGGCGGTGATCTCCGCCTCCGCCTGGTCGGCCTTGCCCTCCTGGGCGCTCACCAGGATGTTCTGGATCCGGTCGGCGCCCTGGATCTTGTGCATGACCGTGGTGTACGGCGCCACCACCACGTCGTCCTGGTCCCCGAGCATGCCGGCGCCCTTGGATTCCAGCACCCCCACCACTTCGAAGGGCAGGGAGGAGATGCGGATGATCTTGCCGACCGGGTCCTGGCCGCCGGTGAACAGGTTGTCCCGGACCGTGGTGCCCAGGACGCACACCTTGGCCATGCTGCGGACCTCCTGGTCGGTGAAGAAGCGGCCCTGGGCCACTTCCCAGCCCCGGATCTGGGGGAACTGCACCCCGGAGCCCTGGATGGCGGTGTAGTAGTTGTTGTTCTGGTACACCACCGCCCGCATGGTGCGCACCTGGGGGGTGGCCGCCACCACGCTGGAGCCCTTCAGGTCCCGCTCGATGAGCTGGGCGTCCGTGTCCTCCAGGACCGCCATGCTGCCCAGCCCCAGGGGGCCGAAGCGGGTGTTCGTGCCCATGCCCCCGCCGTTGAAGATGGAGAGCATGTTGGAGCCCATGTTCTGGATGAGGTCGATGGACGCCTTGCGGGAGCCTTCGCCGATGCCGATCATGGCGATCACCGCCCCCACCCCGATGATGATCCCGAGCATGGTGAGGAAGGCCCGGGTCTTGTTGCGGGTGATGGCGAACAGCGCCAGCTTCAGGAATTCCAGCAGGGCCATGGTCGCGCTCCCGGGTCAGTGGTGCATGCCCACCAGGGGGCCGTTGCCCTGGGAGCCGGACTTCTTCATCTCGCCCACGCCGGTCACCACCTCCAGCCCCGGGGCGATCCCTTCCCCGCTCACCTCCGTGAACATCCCGTCGGTGATGCCGGCTTTCACCGGGATGGCCTTGAGCTGGCCGTTCTCCAGCACCCAGATGCGCTCATCCGCCCGGGCCACCACCCCATGGGCCATGGTTCCGGACGGGGCCGCCGGTCGGGACCCGCTCTCCCGGGGCGGCGCCATGGCGGCCTTGAGCTCGGCCATGGGGACGAAGGCCGCCGGGTTGAAGCGCAGGGCCGCGCTGGGCACCCGCAGGATCCCCTCCTTGCGGTTGGTGATGATGGAGCAGTCGGCGGTCATGCCCGGGAACAGCGCCATGTTGCCGTTGTAGACCGGGCTTCCGGGGGGCATGTAGCGGGCGGTGGTGTGCTCCAGGGTCCCGGCCTGGCCGAAGGCCAGGCCCGCCTTGCGTTGCCGGCCCCCCGCGGGCCCCGGCCGGACCGGATCCTGGGCCGGGGTGTAGGCGGTGCGGGGTTCGTTGTCCACCTCCATGACCACGTTGTAGGTGACCACGTTGTTGGTGACCACCGGGTTCAGTTGCACCTCGCTCACCACGCCCTTGAACTGCTTGTCCGGGTAGCTCTCCACCGTGAAGTAGGCGCGCTGCCCCACCTTGACCTGGCCGATGTCCGCTTCGTCGATGGCCGCGGCGACCTTCATCTTGGAGAGGTCCTGGGCGATGCTGAACAGGCTGGGGGTGGAGAAGCTGGCGGCCACCGTCTGGCCCACGTCCACCAGGCGGGCCACCACCACCCCGTCCACCGGGGCCTTGATGGTGCAATAGTCCAGGTTGGTGTGGGCGGTCTCCAGGTCGGCCTTGGCCTTGTCCAGGTTGGCGTTGGCCACCTTCAGGGCCAGGTCCGCGGTGTCCAGGTCGTTCTGGGACAGGAGTTCGGCCTTCCAAAGGGCCAGGTTGCGCTGGTAGACCGCCTGGGCGTTGGCCTGGGTGACCTTGGCCGACTCCAGCGCGGCCTCGACGGCCTTGAGGTTGGTGAGCCACGGGGTCGGGTCGATCTGGGCGATGACCTGGCCCTTGTGCACCAGGCTGCTGAAGTCGGCCCTCAGGTCCGTCACCACCCCGGACACCTGGGTGCCCACCGACACCTGGATCAGGGCGTTGAGGGTGCCGGTGGCGGTGACCCGCTGGGTGATGCCGCCCCGGTCGACCTTGGCGGTGCGCCACCGGATCTCCTCGCGGCGGCCGTGCAGGACCAGGAAGGCGCCGCCGGCGGCGGCCGCCAGGACCACCGCCGTCCAGACCCATAGCGATCGTTTCATGTGGACCTCAGGCGTCGAAAACCGTGATTCACCTGCATCCTGCCAAGGGAGGCGGGCAACCGCCCGAAGGTTGAGCCCAGCGGGAGGATTTTGCGCCCCCTCACCATCCCGGAGGGTGGATCTGCAGGGTCTCCTGGGCGGCCGAACGGGCGAAGCCGTCCACGATGGTCCCGGGCATGAGGCCCAGCACCAGCACCAGGAATCCGCAGATGAACACCGTCGCCCCGGCCAGGGGGGCCACCACCGCCGGCCGTTCGGCCGCCTCTCGTTCCTGGCGCTCGGTGGGCTTGGCCAGGAACAGGGCCACGGGCAGGGCCAGGTAGTAATACACCGACACCAGGCTGGCCAGCACCCCCAGCACCGCCAGGGCGATGTGCCCCTGCAGGATCAGTTCCTTGAAGATCATGTATTTGCCGTAGAAACCAGCCATGGGCGGCAGGCCCGCCAGGGAGAACATGCACAGGGTGGCGGCGATGCCCAGCCCCGGGCGCTTCCACCCCAGGCCCCGCAGGTGGTCGAAGGTGACTTCGTCCCCCACCAGCCCGAACGCGGCCAGCACCCCGAAGGCGCCCATGTTCATGGCCAGGTAGGCCAGGAGGTAGTACAGCATGCCGGCGTAGGCCGCCGGCGTGGCCGCCACCAGGCCCAGGAGCAGGTAGCCCGCGTGGCTGATGCTGGAATAGGCCAGCATGCGCTTGACGCTGACCTGGGCCAGGGCGGCCAGGTTGCCCAGGATCAGCGTCAGCACCGCCAGCACCGCCAGGGCCGACTGCAGGCGCGGGGCCACCGCCGGCAAACCCGCCGCCAGCACCCGCAGCAGGGCCAGCAGCGCCACCCCCTTGGTGGCCACGGACATGAACCCGGCGATGGGATGGGGCGCCGCCTCGTACACGTCCGGGGTCCACTGGTGGAAGGGCACGACGCTCATCTTGAACAGGAACCCCAGGAGCAGCAGGGCCGCCCCGGCCAGGGCGATGGGATCCAGGGGGCCGGCCTGGCCCAGCCTGGCGCCGATGACCGTGATGTCCAGGCTGCCGGTGGCGCCGTAGAGCAGCACGCTGCCCATGAGGAAGAACGCGGAGGCCACGGCCCCGGTCAGGAAGTACTTCATGCCCCCTTCCAGGGCCCGGGCGCGCATGCGCACGGTGGCGGTGAGGGCGTACAGGGGCAGGGAGAGCAGCTCCAGGGCCAGGAACAGCAGCAGCAGGTTCCCGGTGGCCGCGAACAGGATCATGCCCACCACCGAGAACAGCAGCAGGGAGAGGGTCTCCCCCTTCACCCAGCCCTCCTGGTGCAGGTGGTCCCACAGCTGCAGCACCGCCAGGCTCGCCGCCACCACCACGAAGATGCCGCCGAACTGGGCCAGGCGGTCCATGCGCAGGGCGCCGTAGGTGGGCTGGGCGCCCGAGGCCCACAGGCGGGTGAGGTACAGGAACCCGCCGGCCAGGGCCAGCAGGGCGATGAAGAACATGGAGCCGCGAATCCACTTGACCGTGGCCTGGTCCCTGTCCAGGGCGGCGATGGGCAGCAGGCAGGCCCCCAGGGCCGGGATGAGCAGGGGCATCAGGGCGGACAGCTCGGCAGGCGTGGGGGTCATGGACGCACCTCCGCGGCCAGGCGCGGCGGCGGGGCCGGCGCGGGCGCCCCCGCCAGGCTCAGCATCCGGCCCACCTGGGCTTCGCTGGAAGCCAGGAACGTCTGGGGGTGCACGCCCATCCAGAAGATCAGCGCCACGATGGGCAGCATCACGGCGATCTCCCGGGAATCCAGGTCCGCGTGCAGGCGGGCGGTGCCGCTGTCCTCCTGGGCGTTGGCCGGCCCCCAGAACACGCGCTTGACCATCCACAGCATGTACACGGCGCTCAGCAGCACCCCCAGGGTGCCCACGCAGGCCAGGACCCGGCCCCAGGGGAAGCCGGAGCCGTAGGTGCCGTTGAGGATCAGGAACTCGCCCACGAAGCCGTTGGTGAGGGGCAGCCCGATGCTGCTCAGGGTCACGATGACGAAGAAGGTGGTGAAGATGGGCATGCGCAGCGCCACCCCGCCGAAGTCGGCGATCCGCCGGGTGTGGGCCCGGTCGTAGAGCATGCCCACCAGCAGGAACAGCGCCCCGGTGGAGATGCCGTGGTTGAGCATCTGCAGCATGGCGCCCTGGGTGCCGATCACGGTCATGGAGGCGATCCCCAGCATGACGAAGCCCATGTGGCTCACCGAGGAGTAGGCCACCAGCCTCTTGATGTCGGTCTGGGCCATGGCCACCAGCGCCCCGTAGACGATGGCCACCACCGACAGCACCGCCAGGAGCCGGGCGAAGTGCACCGCCGCGTCCGGGAACATGGGCACGGCGAAGCGCAGGAAGCCGTACGACCCCAGCTTCAGCAGCACCCCCGCCAGGAGCACCGAGCCGCCGGTGGGGGCCTGGGTGTGGGCGTCCGGCAGCCAGGTGTGCAGGGGGAACATGGGCACCTTGATGGCGAAGGCCAGGGCGAAGGCCAGGAACAGCACGTCGGCGGTCCCGGCGGGCAGCCTGGACACCGCCTGGGCCATCACCTCCGGCGCGAAGCTGCCGGCCTTCCCGGCCAGGAACAGCAGGGCCACCAGCCAGAGCAGCGAGCCGGACAGGGTGAACAGCACGAACTTGGTGGCGGCGTACTGGCGCTCGTCCCCGCCCCACATTCCGATGAGGAAGTACATGGGCAGCAGCATGGCCTCCCAGAACAGGTAGAACACCAGCAGGTCCTGGGCCACCAGGGCCCCCAGCATGCCGGTCTCCAGCATCAGGAACAGGGCGACCGCCGTCCCGGCCCGGCGCGGGAGGCTGTTCCAGGTGCCCAGGAGGGTCACCGGCACCAGGAACGTGGTGAGGAGCACCAGCCAGAGGTTCAGCCCGTCCACCGCCAGATGGTAGTCCACCGGGATCCCCACCACCGTGAACCAGGCGAACCGCTCGGCGCAGATCTGCCCCGCGGGGTCCGGCTGCATGCGCAGCAGCTGGATGGCCGCCACCGCCAGGATGCCGGAGGAGCCCAGCAGGCCCAGGAGCTTCACCAGGGGGGCCTGGCGCTCCTCCATGGGCATGAGGGCGGCGCCCCACAGGAGCGGCGCGAACACCAGGAGGGTGAGGAGGTGGGAATTGATCCAGGCGGTGATCACGGGGCATCCTACCTCAAGAAGATCCAGAGCAGGAACACGGCCCCGGCGGCCATGGCCAGGGCATAGTTGCGCACCCGGCCGGTCTGGACCAGGATCGCCAGGTCGCCCCCGGCCCGGGTGAGGGCGCCCGGGAAGTTCACCCCCAGGCCGTCGATGAGGATCACGTCGAACCCCTTCCAGAGCAGGTTGCCGATCCAGCGCACCGGGGCCAGGATGACCTTCTCCACCGCCTCGTCCACGTAGAACTTGCCGGCCACGGCCCGGTACAGGCCCGGGCGGCGGGCGGCGAACGCCAGTTCCGGCCCGGGCCCGCGCCGGTAGGCGCGCCAGCCCAGGTAGCCGCTGCCCAGGGCCACCGCCGTGGCCACCGCCATGAGCCCCCAGGCCAGGGCCGCTCCCCCGGGTTCCGCCGGGAGGATCCCGGCGCGCACCTGGCCGAACGCCAAGGCCGGCTCGAGCCAGCCTTCGATGGCGAAATGGCCGCCCCAGATGCGGGGCAGCCCCGGCAGCCCGGCCAGGAGCGCGCCCAGGGCCAGGCACACCAGGGGCACGGTCATGGTGGCCGGGCTCTCACGGGCGTGCTCGAAGGCATGGGGGTCCCGGGGCTCGCCCCAGAAGGCCAGGGCCATCAGCCGCCACATGTAGAAGGCGGTGCAGGCCGCCCCCAGCAGGCCCGCGGCGTACAGGAAGGGGCTCTTCTGGAACGCCAGGTAGAGGATCTCGTCCTTGCTGAAGAAGCCGGCGGTGCCCGGGAAGCCCATGATGCAGAGGGTGGCGACCACCATGGTCCAGAAGGTCACCGGCATCTTGGCCTTGAGCCCGCCCATCTGGAACAGGTCCTGCTGGTGGTGCAGGCCGCGGATCACGCTGCCCGCCCCAAGGAACAGCAGGGCCTTGAACCAGGCGTGGGTGAACAGGTGGAAGAAGCCGGCCGCGAACCCGGCCGACCCCAGGCCCAGGAACATGTAGCCCAGCTGGGAGACCGTGGAGTACGCCAGCACCTTCTTGATGTCCCGCTGGAACAGCCCGATGAGGGCGGCGAACAGGGCGGTCGCGGCGCCCACCCAGGCCACCGTGGTGAGGGCGATGGGGGCGAGCCGGTACAGGGGGGCCAGGCGGCAGATGAGGTAGATGCCGGCGGTGACCATGGTGGCGGCGTGGATCAGGGCGCTCACCGGGGTGGGGCCGGCCATGGCGTCCGGAAGCCAGAGGTACAGGGGGATCTGGGCGCTCTTGCCGGTGGCTCCGGCGAACATCATGAGGGTGGCGAAGGTGAGGATCCCGAACCCCGTTTCCGGGGCCAGCTGCCCGGCCCGGGCCAGGATCGGCCCGATGGTGAAGGTGCCGAAGGCGACGAACAGGGCCAGCATGCCCATGGTCATGCCCAGGTCCCCCATCCGGTTGTACAGGAACGCCTTGAGCCCGGCGGCGGCGGCCGGCTCGGTGTCGTAGGAGTAGCCGATGAGCAGGTAGCTGCACAGCCCCACCCCTTCCCAGCCCACGAACAGCACGGGCAGCGAGGAGCCCAGGACCAGGGTCAGCATGAAGAAGACGAACAGGTTCAGGTAGCAGAAGTAGCGGGCGTAGCCCGGCTCCTCCTCCATGTAGCCCACCGAGTACAGGTGGATCAGGGCGCCGATGCCTGCCACCACCATGGCCATGGTGGCGCTGAGGGGATCGAACACCAGGCCGAAGGGGACGCGCAGGGTCCCGGCGGCCATCCAGTCCAGGTAGGTGAATTCCAGGCGCCGGCCCGGCGCCCCCAGCACCGCCCAGAAGGCCAACCCGGCCAGGACCAGGGATCCGGCCACCGCCGTGAGGGCCACCGCGGTGACCGCGCCCTTGGCCAGTCGCCGGCCCAGCAGCCCAAGGAAGGCGGCGCCCAGGAGGGGCAGGACGGGGATGAGCCAGGCGACCGTTTGCATCAGGGCCTCACTGTTTCAGCGCGTCGGCGCGGTCGGTGTCGGTGCTCTGGCGATGGCGGTACAGCCCCACCACCAGCGCCAGTCCCACCGCCGCCTCGCAGGCGGCCACGGCGATGATGAACAGGTAGAACACGGTGCCTTGCACGTCCCCGCCCCGGAACCGGGCGAAGGCCACCAGGGCCACGTTGGCGGCGTTCAGCATCAGTTCCACGCCCATGAACTGCACCAGCACCGAGCGCCGGCACAGCACCGTCGCCAGGCCGATGAGCAGCAGGAGCATGGCCACCAGGATGTAGCCCGGAAGCCCTCCCTGGAGAATGGAACCGGCGGTGGTCATGGCACCCTCCTCACAAGTCCCGTTTCACCAGGGACACGGCCCCCACCATGGCGGCCAGGAGCAGGAGCCCCGCCGCCTCGAAGGCCACCAGGTGGTCGCGGAACAGGGCGACGCCCAGGCGGTCCAGGGCCATGGGCACCGGGGGCCCGCCCCGGTCCAGCCCGCGCAGGAGGGCGGAATGGAACACCAGGCGCACCGCGCCGGCGCCCATGGCCACGGTGACCAGGACCGAGAGCCAGCGCTGCAGGGGCCGGGGGCGCAGGGCCGGCTCCTCCCGGTGCTCGTTCAGGAGCATGATCACGAACAGCAGCAGCACCACGATGGCGCCGGAATAGACGATGACCTGAAGGGCGGCGGCCACCGGGTTGCCCAGGAGCAGGAACAGCCCGGCCACCCCGGCGAAGCTGAGCACCAGGCACAGTCCCGCCACCACGAGGTTGCGCTGGAACACCAGGGCCACGGCCCCGGCGAGGGTGATGAGGGCGAAGGTCAGGAACATCAGGGTTCCTCGGGAAGGACGGAGTGGTGCGGCACCGTCGGGGTGGGGTCCCGGTCGATCCTCGGCTTGCGGTCGCGGTCCGCATAGGTGTTCATGAGGTCCCACTTGCCCATCTGCAGGGAGAGCCGGTCGTAGGAGGACTGCTCGTAGTCGTCCCGCAGCCAGATGGCGTCCTTCGGGCAGGCCTCCTCGCACATGCCGCAGTAGATGCAGCGCAGCATGTCGATGCGGAACACGGACGGGCGCTTTTCCTGGAACCCCTGGGTGCGGTTCAGGTCGCCGTATTCCTCCGACTCGATGGTGATGCACCGGGCCGGGCAGGCCTCGGCGCACATGAAGCAGGCCACGCACTTGATGGAGCCGTCCTCGAACCGCTTCAGCTCGTGCAGGCCCCGGTAGCCCGGGGCGGGGGTGCGCTTGCGGTCCGGATAGTCGACGGTGTAGCGCTTGCTGGGCCGGGTGGTGATCTGCTTGAGGAAGTGCCGGATGGTGACGGCCATGCCCTTGAGCACCGGCCACACGTAGGTCCGGTCCAGCCAGCTCAGCTCCACCTTCCTGACCAGCACCGCCATGGCTCACCACCCCCTGCGCATCAGCCAGGCCTGGAGCAGGAGGTTGCCCAGGCTCAGGGGCAGCAGCACCTTCCACCCCAGGAACATCAGCTGGTCGAAGCGGAACCGCGGCAGGGTCCAGCGCACCCAGATGAACACCCAGCAGAAGAACACCAGCTTGGCCCCGAACGCGGCCACCGACAGCAGCACCGGCGGATCCGCGAGCCCGGGGACCCGCCAGCCGCCGAAGTACAGGGTGACGATGAGCGCCGCGGCGGTCACCAGGTGCAGGTACTCGGCGAGCTGCAGCAGGGCGAACTTCATGGAGCCGTATTCGGTGTGGAAGCCGGCCACGATCTCGCTCTCCCCCTCGGCGAAGTCGAACGGCAGCCGGTTGGTCTCGGCGAACATGCACACGAAGAACGCCAGGAAGCCCAGGACCTGGGGCGCCACGTTCCACAGGCCCGCCTGGGCGGCGATGATCTGCTCCGGATCGTAGGCGCCCGCGCGCATGAACACCGCCACCACCGCCAGGCTCATGGAGATCTCGTAGCTCACCATCTGGGCGGAGGAGCGCATCCCGCCCAGGATCGACCACTTGTTGTTGCTGCTCCAGGCGGCGGTGAGGATGCCGTAGACCGCCACCGCGCCGATGGCCATGGGGTAGAGCATGCCCATGCCGTTGCCCGGGTCCAGCAGGCTCAGGTGGTAGGTGTGCCCGCCCTGGGTGAAGCTGCGCCCGAAGGGGATGATGGCGAAGCCCAGCACCGCCGGCAGGAAGGCCAGGAGCGGAGCGAGCCAGAACAGGACCGGGCTGGCGTCGGCCGGGACCAGGTCCTCCTTGAGGAAGAACTTGATGCCGTCGGCCGCAAGCTGGGGCAGCCCCAGCAGGCGCCAGCGGCCGAACAGCAGGGCCCGGTTGGGGCCCACCCGGTCCTGGATCATGGCGCTGCCCCGGCGTTCGACCCAGGTGAGCAGCGCCGCCAGCGTGAGAGGCCCCAGGAAGACGATGGCCAGCTTGGCGATCATCCAGAAGGTCTCGGGCATGAGGTGCAGCTGACTGGCCAAAGATTCCATGTGCGGCGTTCCGGCGGGGTTTCCAGGACAACCCGAGCTTCCAAGTTAGCAGGGAGAAACCGGGGGGCCAAGGATAGCGGGCCTTGCCCCGGCGGGCACGGCGCCAAGGTGCGGGGGGCTCCCCGGGCACGCTCGCTCCGCCCCCGGTTCGGTATGTGCCGGTATCCGCAAAAGGTGGTTGCACACCCGGTGATGCCCATCACGTAAGCCCAATATGGCCTTGCCTATCGATACGGAATGGACGACTTTGTTGGGCAGAGACGGATCCGGGCCCAAAGCCGGGCCATCACCCGCCGGCCGCTCCCGCCCGCCTCTCGCATCCCCGCCGACTCGCGCCGGACCGGGCTCCGCCCGCCGCCGCCGGTCCGCCTTCCAGGATCGCCGGCCTCGAGCCAGCCGCAGCGCCGGCACGGCCCGGACGTTCCCCACCCTTCCCCTATCGGAGCGAACCATGCGCACGACCCTCACCTTCTCCCTCCTCGTGGCCCTGGCGGTGGCGGCGCCGCCGATGCCGGCCCAGGCCGTCCTGGGTCCCAGGGACTACGATCCCCAGGTGGCGACCGCCGTGGCTCAGCTGGCGGCCCAGGTGCGCGCCCAGGGCCTGCCCTTCACGGTGGGGGTCAACCCGGCCATGCAATACGACCTGAGCCAGCTGTGCGGCACCCGGGTGGAGCTGCGCCAGGCGGACTACCAGGCCCATGCGGCGGGCGGCTACCTGAACTTCGAGGCCGCGGAGGAAGTGGACGCGTCCACCCTCCCGAGCCGCTACGTCGGCTATGCCAGCACCGTGAAGGACCAGGGCCAGTGCGGCAGCTGCTGGGACTTCTCCACCATCGCCACCCTGGAGGCGGCGGCCCTCAAGAGCCACGGTTATGCCCAGGCCACGGTCAACGCCGACGGCTCCATCACCCCCAGCGGCGACTACCGGATCCTCTCGGAGCAGCAGGTCCTGTCCTGCAACCCGTTCGGCTACAGCTGCAACGGCGGGTGGTACGCCTTCGACATGCTGATGCCCCAGAAGGCCGGGCAGGGGGGCTACTACCAGGGCGCCATCCCGGCCAGCGGCTTCCCCTACGTGGCCCGCCAGACCACCTGCCGCTTCGCCGCCACCAGCTACACTCCGGTCAGCGCCTGGGGCTACGTGGGCGACGGCAACAGCATCCCTCCGGTGGCCGCCATCAAGGCCGCCATCTACACGTACGGCAGCGTCTCCGCCGCCGTGAACGCGGACAACTACTTCCAGGCCTACACCGGCGGCGTGTTCGTGGACCCCATCCGCAGCGCCCAGACCAACCACGCCATCAACCTGGTGGGCTGGGACGACAGCAAGCAGGCCTGGCTGCTGAAGAATTCCTGGGGTCCCTACTGGGGCGTCAACGGCTTCATGTGGATCCGCTATGGCACCGCCCAGGTGGGGACCGCTCCGGCCTGGTGCCAGGACTGACCCTTGGAGGTTGCCTGCAGAACCGAAGGCCCCGCGGGGCCTTCGGTTTTTTTGCCGACACCCTCCAGGCGCCGGTCAGGGCGCTCCGCAGACCTCCACCGCGCACACGGCCATCGTCTTGGCGCATTCCACCATCTCGTCGATGCGCACGTGCTTCTCGGTATCGTCCGGGTAGCCCCGGGGCCCGTACAGGCAGCAGGGGATGCCGGCCCGCTGCAGGTGCGCCGTGTCGTTGCCGCAGTAGGAATAGGGCAGGACCACCCCGCAGCGCTGGATCTCCCGGCCCGTGACCAGGCGGTGCGCGTCCTGGACCAGGCGCACGATCTCCGCGTCCGCCGGCACGTCGGTGGGCGGCATGTCGGCGCCCCCCACCTTGAAGCTCGCCGGGACCGGGTGGCGGTACTCGAAGTTGAAGTCCGGGTCACCGGCCTTGACGCGGTCCAGAAGGGCCAGGAAGGCCCGGTCGATGTCCTTGGGCGTGTAGGCGCCCGCGTAGCGCACGTCCACGATGATGGTGCAGAAGTCCGACAGGTTGCACGGGCCGGCCAGGTCGTAGTCCCGGCTGCGCCCGCCGATGATCGAGCCCACGACGATCTTGGGCAGGGCCGGGAAGTCCGGGTCGCCGTTGGCCAGCTCCACTCCCGGCAGGGCCTCGATCACCTTGAGCATCTTGGTGATGGCGTCCACCCCCTGCTCGCTGCGGCTGGTGTGCACGGACCGTCCGATGGTGCTGATGGCGCACTTGTGCACACCCACGCACTTGGTGAGGATGTTGTTGGTGGAATAGGGCTCCGGCACGATGGCCAGGTCGGTGCGGACGCCCGCGTCCAGGAGGTGGAGGGTGCCCTTCCCCCCCTGCAGTTCCCCGACCACACAGGCCACCACCAGGTCCCCGCCCAGGGGCAGGCCGGAGCGCTTCACGGCGATGGCGGCGGCGAGCATGGCCGCCACCCCGGCCTTCATGTTGTGGATGCCCGCGCCCCACAGGCGGTTGCCTTCCACCCGCGGCTCATAGGGATTCCAGCGCCAGTCTTCGGTCAGGGAGTCGTTGTCCATGTGACCGTTGAACATGAGGGAGCGGCCCCCGCCCCGGCCCGACAGGCGGGCGATCACCTGGGGCCGGCCCGGCTCCACCTCCGGAAGGTCCACCCGGAAGCCCTCCCGGCGCAGCAGGCCGGCGATGTGCAGGGCCACGTCCCGCTCGGATTCGGTGGGGCTGGGGATGCGTATCAGGTCCTGGGCGATGGCCAGGACCTGGTCCTGGCTCAGGCAGGCAAGCACGTCACGGGAAGCCGGGCTGTGGGATTTCATAAGTCAATTGTATACTCCCGGCCCGGCCATTGGCCAGTTCCCTGGACGGCGGCCGGGAACCAGGCAAGAAACGACAAGGGATTCGAACGGCTTTGATGATTTGCGGCGAGCCTGGAGTCAGGACCTAGACTAGAGCCCCCAGTTCGGGCAATCCAGCCGGTATTTCTGCCGCAAGTCCCGGCGCACACCCGGCAGGACGCCAGCCTGGCGGGCATCCTCCTCGGCGGACAGGGCATAGCGCTTGATCGTTTCCGCGTTGGTGCAGATCCGTTGGAAGTAGTCACCGTAACCGGGCATGACCGACCCCTGCGGGGACGGCTCGGCCCAGACCGCGAACCAGCCCCGCTGGAACCCGCCCGGCACCTGGCCCTGGAAGCCTCCGGCCAGCATCCGGTTCCAGGCCTGGTCCAGGCTGTCGGCGGCCTTGGCCAGCTGGACCAGACGCAGTTCGTAGGTCTGGGCCCCCAGGGTCTGCTGGCGCTCCGAATCGGAAGGGGCCGCCGCCGGGGCCATGGCGGTGCCGGTGGCGGGCATCAGGGACCCTTCGGCCGGGGAGCGGCCTTCCAGGAAGGCCTTGGCATGGTCGATGGCGATGGCGAAGTTCAGGCCCTGGCTGCCGGGCTGGGTGTCCTGGGCGTGTCCGCTGGTGGCGATGAAGGTGTTGATCCCGACCACCTTGCCGTTCCGGTCCAGGAGCGGGCCGCCGCTGTTCCCGGGGTTGACCGCGGCGTCCGTCTGGACCACGCTCACCGGCCCCATCTGCCGCACGCTGCTGACGATGCCCCGGGTCACGGTGTTCTGCAGGCCCAAGGGGGAGCCGATGGCCAGGACCTCCTGGCCCGGACGCAGGTCCGCCGCGGTGCCCAGGGACAGGGTGGCCTGGCTGCCGGCGGCGCCCGGAAGCCTCAGCACGGCGATGTCGTAGTCGCGGGAGGTGGCGTCCACGTAAGCCGTGGCGGTCTCGCCGCCGGTCTTGCGGATGGTCACGTAGGAGCAGCCGGCCACCACGTGGACGTTGGTGAGGAGCTTGTCGGGAGCCACGAAGAAGGCGCTGCCCTTGCCCTGGGGGGTCTCGACCGTCACCACCGCGGCGATGCCCCTGCCCACGACGTCCTCCAGCCCGGAGGCGGCGTCCGGGGCAGGGACCGCCGGCAGGGCGGGAGCCGCCCGGGACGGCGGGGCGGCGGCGGGCATGGGCATCCCCGCCGCCGGGGCGGGCGCGGCCGGCGGCGGCGCGGGCCGGGGCCGGACGCGGGTCCAGAGCAGCAACGCCACCGCCAGGGCGCCTACGATCCACCCGCCCAGGGCCCATGCGGAAGGGCGGGAGGGTCCGGGGACCTGCCATCGGCTTCGCATGGCGCACGCTCCTGGGGGATTTCCCGCCGAGTATGCGTCGTTCGAGGAACTTCGCCTAGTTTTCTGTCGCCACTTTGGCCCAGGAATCCTTCAACCCCACCGTGCGGTTGAACACCGGCGCCCCGGGGCGGGCATCGGGATCCGCCACGAAGTAGCCGATGCGCTCGAACTGGAAGCGCTCCCCCGGCTTGGCGGCGCCCAGGGCCGGTTCCAGCATGGCCCCGGAGAGGACCTCCAGGCTCTCGGGGTTCAGCCCGGCGCGCCAGTCGCCCCCTCCGGACGCGTCCATGGGGTCCTTGGCGGTGAACAGCCGGTCGTACAGGCGCACTTCCGCCGGCACCGCGTGGGGCGCGGACACCCAGTGCAGGGTGCCCTTCACCTTGCGCCCGTCCGGGGCGTCACCCCCAAGGGTGGCGGGATCCCAGGTGCAGCGCAGTTCCACCACGTCTCCGGCGGCGTCCTTGAGCACCTGGGTGCAGCGCACCAGACAGGCGTTCTTCAGGCGCACCTCGGCCCCGGGGGCCAGCCGGAACCACTTCCTGGGCGGCTGTTCCTGGAAATCCTCCCGCTCGATGTACACCTCCCGGCCGAACGGCACCAGGCGCCGGCCCAGCCGGGCGTCCTCCGGATGGTTGGCCACGTCCAGCCAGTGCACCTCCCCTTCCGGCAGGTTCTCGATCACCAGCTTGAGGGGGCGCAGCACCGCCATGGCCCGCCGGGCCCGCCGCCCCAGGTCCTCGCGCACGCAGTGCTCCAGGAGGCTCACGTCGGCCACCATGTCGCGCTTGGCCACCCCCACCTTGTCGGCGAAGGCCCGGATGCTCTCCGGGGTGCAGCCCCGGCGGCGCAGGCCGCTGATGGTGGGCATGCGGGGGTCGTCCCAGCCCCGCACGTGGCCTTCCTTCACCAGTTCCAGCAGGCGGCGCTTGCTCATGACCGTGTAGGTGAGGTTGAGCCGGGCGAACTCGATCTGGCGCGGCAGGGGGCGCTGGAAGAACCTGGCGTCCGCGTCCTGCTCCAGGAACCAGTCGTACAGGGGGCGGTGGTCCTCGAACTCCAGGGTGCAGATGGAGTGGGTGATGCGCTCGATGGCGTCGCTGATGCCGTGGGCGTAGTCGTACATGGGATAGATGCACCAGTCCATGCCGGTGCGGTGGTGGGACGCCCGGCGGATGCGGTACATGAGCGGATCGCGCATGTTCATGTTGGGGTGGGCCATGTCGATGCGCGCCCGCAGCACCCGGGAACCGTCCGGGAAGGCCCCGGCGCGCATGGCCCGGAACAGCTCCAGGTTCTCCTGGGCGCTGCGGTCCCGGTACGGGCTGGGCTCGCCGGCCTTGAAGAAGTTGCCCCGGTACTCCCGGATCTGCTCCTCGGACAGGTCGCACACGTACGCCTTGCCGGCCTGCACCAGGTACTCCGCATAGTCGTACAGGAACTGGAAGTAGTCCGAGGCGAAGTACTCCGCGGCCCAGTCGAAGCCCAGCCAGCGCACGTCCTCGCGGATGGAGTCCACGTACTCCACCTCCTCCTTGGCGGGGTTGGTGTCGTCGAAGCGCAGGTTGGTCGTGCCGCCGTACTTCGCGGCCAGGCCGAAATTGATGCAGATGGACTTGGCGTGGCCGATGTGCAGGTAGCCGTTGGGCTCCGGGGGGAAGCGGGTGCAGATGCGCCCGCCGTGCTTGCCGGAAGCCAGGTCGGCCTCCATGATCTCCTCGATGAAGTTCAGGCTGCGGCTTTCGGAGGCGGGGGATTCGGGAGTCATGGAGAGGTTCCTTTAGAGCCAGGGTTCCAGCCGGGCAGCCACCTGCCCGGGGCCGAGGAGGGCCAGGGTGTCGAAGATGGGGGGGCTCACCGGGCGCCCGGTGCAGGCCACGCGCAGGGCCTGGGCCAGGTCCTTGAGCTTGAGCCCGTGCCGGTCCAGGATCGCGTCGAAGGCGGCCTTGAGGGCGTCGTGGCGGTAATCCGTCAGGGCCAGCACCTCCTTGAGGGCGGCCGTGACCCGGGGTGTGATGAATTTTTCAACAGCGGCCGGGTCGAACGCCGCCGGCGGGTGGAACAGGAATTCCAGGTGCTCGGCCATCTCCTTGAGGGTCGCCCGGTTCTTGTTGCAGTTGATGGCCAGGGCCCGCCACTCGTCCGGCCGGGCCGACCAGGCCGCCTCCAGGCCGCGCAGGTGGAACTGCCAGCGCAGGTGGGGGTCGATCTCCCGCCAGTCCAGGCGCTGGATCAGCTTCTGGTTCACCCAGGTGAGCTTGTCCAGGTCGAACACCGCCGGGCTCTTCTGGATGTCCGCCAAGTCGAACAGCTGGATCATCTGCTCGTCCGTGAGCAGCTCCTCCTCGACGCTCTCGGCGGCGCGGCCGTCCAGCTTGGGGGTCCAGCTGAGCTTGGCCAGGGTCAGGCGCACCGCCGCCGGCAGGAAGCCCAGGTCCCGGAATTCGGTGATGCTGGCGGCGCCGTGGCGCTTGGACAGCTTCTGCTTGTCCTTGCCCAGGATCATGGGCACGTGGGCGAAGGCCGGCAGCTCGTAGCCCAGGGCCCGGTACAGGGCGATCTGCTTGGGGGTGTTGGCCACGTGGTCGTCGCCCCGCACCACGTGGGTCACGCCCATGTGGGTGTCGTCCACCACCACGCAGAAGTTGTAGGTGGGGGTCCCGTCCATGCGGGCGATGATCCAGTCGTCCAGGCTGTCCGCCGGCACCCGCACGTCCCCTTTGATCAGGTCCTCCAGGACGATGTCCCCGGTGGTGGGCATGCGCAGGCGGATGGCGGCCGGGACCGAGGCGTCCCAGTGCCGGTCCCGGCAGCGCCCGTCGTACAGGAACGGGCGCCCCGTAGCCTCGGCCTCCTTGCGCCGCTGGTCCAGCTCTTCCCGGGTGCACCGGCACCGGTAGGCCAGGCCCTGGTCCAGCAGGTCCTGGATCTTGGACCGGTACAGGTCCAGGCGCAGCATCTGCCGGTACGGGCCGTGGGGCCCCCGGAAGGCGTTGGGGTCGCCGGGCACCGGCCCCTCGTCCCAGTCCAGGCCCACCCACGCCATCCCTTCCTCGATGATCCGGATGTTGTCGTCGGTGGACCGGCTGAGGTCCGTATCCTCCACGCGCAGGATGAAAGTCCCATGGTGCTTCCGGGCCAACAGCCAACAGAACAGCGCCGTGCGGACGCCCCCGATGTGGAGCATCCCGGTGGGGCTGGGGGCGAACCGGGTGACAACGCGCTGGGACATCAAGACCCCTCGAGAACCGGACCGAAGCTGTGGCCCGTTCCTAGTTTGCCTCAGGTATCCCTATTTCAGGTAAAGCTTCAGGCGGATCTCCACCGGGGCGTCGCCGCTGAACAGGCTCCGGTCCAGCACCACCGGCACTTCCACCACGCTGTTGTGGGCCCCGGCCGCCGCCGGAATGCCCCCGGGCAGGGTCTCGGGGATCTCGTCGATCTCCTCCAGCATCTCCCCCGCCCCCAGGTCCTCCACTTCCAAGGGGCCGCTGCGGGCCGCGGCCATATCCGGGGCCCCGGGGCGGGCGGGGGCCGGCGGGAACAGCTGGGGGGCGGGCTGAACTTCCGCCCCCCCGCCGTATTTCTCCGTGAGGTGGCGCAGCACCAGCAGGGCCACCCCCCTCAAGGTCTCCTTCACGCCCCGCCCCTGGGTGGCGCAGGCCTCGAAGGTGGGCGCATCGAACCGGTTCAGCTCCCGGTCCAGGAGGTCCACCGGCAAGGCGTTGGGGATGTCCCTCTTGTTGAACTGGATGACGTGGGGGAGCTTGGCCAGCTCCGTCCCCTGCTCCTTCAGGTTGTCGATGAGGTTCTGGAAGCTTTCCTTGTTGCCGTCCATGGCCTGGACCTGGGAATCGGCCACGAACACCACCGCGTCCGCGCCCCTCAGGACCAGCTTGCGGGTGGCGTCGTAGAACACCTGGCCGGGGACGGTGTAGAGCTGGATCCGGGTCTTCATGCCCCGCACCGTGCCCAGCTCGATGGGCAGGAAGTCGAAGAACAGGGTCCGGTCGGTCTGGGTAGCCAGGGACAGCATCTTGCCGCGGCCATCCTGGGGCAGGGAGTCGTACACCTGCTGGAGGTTGGTGGTCTTCCCACACAGCCCCGGGCCGTAATAGACGATTTTCGCGGTCAGTTCTTTGGTTGCCGCATTAAACAGGACCATGGCGCCCCCACGAGGGAGAGTGGATGCCAGCTTGGCTGAGATGCCGGCCCCAGGTCAAGGCGGAACCCGCCCGGCCGGACTCCGGCGGACATCAATTGCAATGGCGAAAGCACATCATTAAACTTCACGAAAGATCCTGCCGATAAGGATGCCCTATGGCCAAGCTGCTCGTTCAGGAGAGTAACGGCGCGCGCGAGTTCGAGTTGGTGGATCTCGAGGTGAATATCGGGCGTGAGCTCGATAATACACTGCGCTTGTCCGATCCGAGCATCTCCCGCCATCATGCCGTGATCCGCCAGGGCAGGGACGGCTACACCATCGAGGACCTGCAGAGCAGCAACGGGGTGCTGCTGAACGGCGCCCGGGTCCCGTCCGCCCCGCTCCGCGACGGCGACCGCATCACTTTGGGCCAGATGCAGTTGACGTTCGTGGACAGCCCCGTGGCCGTCCTGGCGTCCGACCCCCTGCGCACCAAGGCCATGGATCCGGAGACCATGGCCCAGATCCGGGCCACCATCCTGGAGGACGCCCCCGCCCCCTTTCCCGCTCCGGCCCCCGCGGCCCCGCGCCTGCCGGCCACCGGCAAGCCCGGCCCGGCCTTCCTGCATCCCTACCTGCCGGACCGGCCGGACCCGGCCCGGCCCCTGCTCAACCCCGACGGCACGGTCCAGCGGGGGGACTTCCTCACCCGGTTCCAGGCCGCCCTGATCGACTACTCCCCCCTGCTGGCCCTGGGGATCCTGGGGCTGCTCCTGACCTCCGGCTTCCTGGCGGTCTTCGCCAGCCTGCTGGCCCTGGTGGACCTGGCCCTGGCGGTGGCCTACCTGATCCTCATGCCCCTGTACTGGATGCGCTGCGGCGCCACCCCGGGAAAGAAGATCATGAAGCTGCGCGTGGTGCCCGCGGGCGACCCGGCCGGGCGGCTGGACTTGAACGGCGCCATCCTGCGCCTGCTGGGCTACCTGGCCAACGGTGCCATCGCCTGGATCGTCCGGGACGTGCTGGTGCGCGTCTGCTTCCCCGCGGGCGCGTTCAGCCGCCTGGCCCTGGCCGGGCACTTCGCCTCCTGGGCCTTGACCTTCTTCCTCCTGAGCCTGGTCACCAACGTCCTGCCCTACCTGCTCCTGCTGCGACCGGAGCGCCGGGGGCTCCAGGACCTGTTCTCCCGTTCCCTGGTGATCAAGGTGGATCGTTAGCCGACCCGCGCGTTTCGGGGCCGAACCTTTCATGGACAGGCTCCTCGGGCGTATTCTTTCCCAAACCGGTTTCCGGTGCTGCCATAAGGAGCGGTCATGTCCGGCCTCGACAATGTTCTGGCGGTGATCCTGGGAGGCGGACGCGGCAGCCGCCTCTACCCCCTCACCAAGGTGCGCTCCAAGCCGGCGGTGCCCATCGCCGGCAAATACCGCCTGATCGACATCCCCATCAGCAACTGCATCAACTCGGGGATCTTCCGGATCCACGTGCTGACCCAGTTCAACTCCGTCTCCCTGCACCGGCACATCACCCGCAGCTTCCAGTTCGACGCCTACCACACCGGGTGGGTGCAGGTGCTGGCCGCCGAGCAGACCCTGGCCAGCGAGGACTGGTACCAGGGCACCGCCGACGCGGTGCGCAAGCAGTTGTTCGAGATCCAGAGCGCCGGGCCCGAGCACGTGCTGATCCTGGCCGGCGACCACCTGTACCAGATGGACTATGGTCCCATGGTGGAGATGCACGTGGCCCGGGACGCGGACATCACCATCGCCGCCCAGCCGGTGGCGTTGCAGGACGCCACCCGGTTCGGCCTCCTGCACCGGGGGGAGGACGGCCGGATCCTGTCGTTCGTTGAAAAGCCCAAGGATCCGGCGGTCCAGGCCCGGATGGTCAGCCGGGACGATCCCCAGCGTCCGTACCTGGGCTCCATGGGCATCTACCTGTTCAAGCTCCAGGTGCTCGTGGACCTGCTCACCGGCAACCCGGAGTTCGACGACTTCGGGCACCACCTGATCCCCTACAGCATCGACCGTCTGGGGGTCTACGGTTTCGATTTCGACGGCTACTGGCAGGACATCGGCACCATCCGCTCCTTCTACGACACCAACCTGGAGCTCACGTCGCCGTCGGCGTGCTTCAACATCTACGATCCGGCCCATCCCATCTACACCCACTCCCGCTTCCTGCCCAGTTCCATCATCGAGGACAGCCGCCTCAAGGACGTGCTCCTCTCCGAAGGCTGCGTCATCCGCCAGGCGGAGATCACCCACTCCATCATCGGCCTGCGCAGCAACGTGGGCCAAGGCACCTGCATCAAGGACAGCATCGTCATGGGCGCCGACTACTTCGAACGCAAGCACGGGCGGTACCCCCTGGGGGTGGGCGCCCACTGCCACATCGAGGGGGCCATCCTGGACAAGAACGTCAGCCTGGGCGACGGCGTGGTCATCAAGCCCTTCCCCCGGGGCACGGAACTCGACAACGGCAACTGGGTGGTCCAGGACGGCATCGTGGTGATCCCCAAGGGCACCATCCTGCCCCAGGGCACCCGCATCGAGCCCGGCGCCTGAGCCCGGATTCTGCCATTTCAGCTTTGCAGTTCCACGATGCAGTCAGGCACCGCCCCTTCACCCTGACAGCTGGGATGACAATCACTCAGTCATTGGCACACGGCCTCTTCAGTCCGGCTTAGGTCGAACGAGTGGAAGTCGCGCGATTCATTTGAAGCGCCCAGCCCAACGTATTCCAGTCCGGGAATAAAAAATGGCCGGGGATGAACTGGATGAACGGGGATCAAGTTAGCGGATTCAATAGCTCCGACTCATTGACGCATGCGCGCCCCTGGCCCCGCCACAGGCGGGGTCCCGGGCTGCGCCCGGGAGTTCCGGAGAGCCGTGGCCACTGGCACACGCCGGGTGGGGGGGCCCTGCCCCCACGGCTCTCCGGAACCCAAGGGTGCGCATGCTCGCGGCGCGATTGGTCATCCGTAACCGCTTCACTAACTTTCTTTATCCCCTTTATCCCCTTCATCCCCGGCTCCAGGCTTTTCCATCCATGCTGCGGACGCCACGGTTCAAGCCAGTTGCGCCAGGCTGCAGGTCAGAACCGCCAAGCTTCAACGGCAGGATCCGGGTTGAATCCGCCTGTTTCCCCGCCCCGGCACGATCCCACTGAGGAATTTATTATTCATTGCTAGCACCTCTCCATGAGCAAGGCACCAGGCGGCGCCCGCCCTGGAGGGTCACGAGTGACGGCGATGGAACCCCCGATTGAAACAGAGAGGTTGATTTTGCGTGAGTTCCTGTCGGAGGACGGAGAGGAGGTGCACGCCTACGCCCGGGACCTGGAAGTGGTGCGCTACCTGGACTGGGGACCCAACACCCCGGAGGAGACCCGCGCCTACATCGACAGGGCCATCCGTTCCAGCCGGGAGCAGCCGCGGCGGACGTACGAACTGGCCGTGATCTTCAAGCCCACCGGCGCCCTGGTGGGGAGCGCCGCCCTGCGCCTGGACCCCCTGGCGCCGTTCACGGCCGAACTGGGGTACGTGCTGCACCGCCTGGCCTGGGGCCAGGGCCTGGGCACCGAACTGGTCCGGGCCCTGGTGCGGTCCGCCTTCCTGGACCTGCAGGTCCGGCGGGTCTGGGCCCAGTGCCGGCCCGAGAACGTGGGCTCCTGCCGGGTCATGAAGAAAGCCGGGCTGCGGTTCGAGGAATACCTCCAGAACCGCAGGACCCTCCGGGGCGAATGGGTGGATTCCTACCTGTGCGGCATCACCCGCCGGGATTGGCTCCATGCCCAATCCCGGCCGGCGGAGGCATCAGGGCGTCCAGGAACGGATTGCTGAACACCCGCGCCGGGTCGTAGCGCTCCAGGGCGGCCAGGGCGGCGCTCCAGCCGTCCCCCGGGCGCTGGCCGTCGGTCAGGGACGCCGGGATGGCCAGGCCCAGGGTGCCCGCGTGGGTCCAGGCCCCGTCGGCGGTGTACGCGAAGCCCTTGGACCACTCCACCCGCACGCCCGCGTAGGGGGGGGTGTAGTTGCCCAGCACCCAGGCCTCCAGGTCGGCCTTGAAGGCGTTCTCCCCGGGCGTGCCGGGGAAGGTCAGGGCGTTGAGCCAGACGGCGCAGTCCCACTCCGGGTGGTCGGGGCGGGGGCGCAAGGCCGACAGCTGGGGTTCCAGGGCCCCGGGCAGCATCACCTCCCGGGCCTGGTCGAGACCGGAGGCCCGCACTTCGATCGGCCCGTTCATGGGATATTCGCCCTGATCCCGGTAGTTGGCGACGAGGTCCCGGTAGGCGGCGTAGAATTCCGCCACCACCTGCTGGAGGCGGTCCCGGCGGGTGAGGACGGCGTAGCCGTTCTCCGCCAGGCGCAAGGTGGTGGGTTTCACGTACAGGGTGGAGCACCGGGACGGCCCCCAGATGTCCCAGGTGCCGGTGAGGACCAGGCCCGATCCGGCGGCGGCCATCTCCAGGTTCTGGAACAAGGGGGTCTCCTCCAGGTGCCCCTGGAACACCCCGTCCAGGAACCGGGCCTGCGCGGGGGTGACCCAGTTGGCGAAGGTGTAGGCGTAGGGCCCGGTCACCGGCCGGCTGGACCAGGGGCGCCGGGGGGACGGGGACCACACTTTCAGCCAGGGCACGGCGGTGAAGGGGAACCAGATGGCCTCCACCCGCCCGCTGGCGGCCATCCAGGCCTGGAAGGCGTCGGCTCCGGCCTGCTCCGGGGACGCGAACAGCGCCTCGGCCGGGATGTGGAAGAAGCTCTGGCAGCGCAGGTTCACGTCCGCCCCCGCCTGCAGGGTGGCTTCGGTGATGAAGGCCCGCCCCAGGTGGGCGAGCAGGGGCTGGATGCCCGGATCGTCCCGGCGGAAGGAGCGCAGGACGTAGCGGCCGCCGTCCCAGACCACCGCCGTGAGGGACAGCACGGCGTTGCTCAGGGAGCCGAAGGTCTTCCCGGGGACGGGGGCCTCCCCGGCGGCCGGGAGCGCCGCCCCGTGGCCGTCCACCGCCAGGACACCGCCCAGGGTCACGTCCCCCGGGGCGGGGGCGGTGGTGAAGGCCAGCCCGGCGGCTTCCAGGATCGCCAGCAGGACGTCCATGGACACCCCCGTCTGGGCGGTGACGGTGGCGGGCTCGCCCTGGGGGTCCACCCGCACCCCGGTGAGGAACCGGGTGGTGTCCACCAGCAGGTAGCGGCCCGGGCCGGTGTCCCTGGGCAGGACCAGGGGCGACCAGCCGTGGCACCGGCCCTTGGGGCGGATGCGCCAGCCCTGGGCGCAGGCCCAGTTGGCCAGGTCCGCCACCTCCTCCGCCGAGCGGGGGGCGGCGGTCCACAGGTCCGGAATGCGGATCTCCCCGGACCAGTTCTCGTAGGCCTGCTGGTACACCGGAATGCTTCCCGGGAATCCGGGCGGGGGCGGGGACACGGCCCTGGCGTTGTCCATCTCCACGCGGAAGGCCGGCACCCAGCCCAAGGTTCCCGCCGCGGCCAGGGAGGCCGCCTGCAGGAACCGCCGGCGGGACACCCCGGTACGCAGTTCTCCCCGAACCTCGCGGCCCGCCATGGCTCCTCCTCTGGGCGCATTCCTGCCCTTTGGGTGATCCACGGAGCGGCCTGTTCCAACCGGGAAGAGAGGAATCAGGGCTCTTCCCAGGCCATGGCCCGTTCGATCGCGCGCTTCCAGCCGCGGTACAGCCGGTCCCGGACCGCCGGATCCTGCACCGGCATGAAGGTGCGGTCCACTTCCCACTTGGAGGCGATCTCGGTGCGGTCCCGCCAGAAGCCCACCGCCAGGCCGGCCAGGAAGGCCGCGCCCAGGGCGGTGGTTTCGGTGACCCGGGGCCGGTCCACCGGGACGCCCAGCTGGTCGGCCTGGAACTGCATCAGGAAGTTGTTGCCCACCGCGCCGCCGTCCACCTTGAGAGCGCGCAGGGTGATGCCCGAGTCCTCCTGCATGGCGGTCAGCACGTCCCGGGTCTGGTAGGCGATGGCCTCCAGGGCCGCCCGGACCACGTGGTTCCGGCCGGCGCCGCGGGTCAGGCCGACCAGGGCGCCGCGGGCGTACATGTCCCAGTACGGGGCCCCCAGGCCCACGAAGGCGGGCACCAGGTAGACGCCGTGGGTATCCGGCACCGCGGCCGCCAGGGTCTCGGACTCGGCGGCGCTGTCGATCAGCTTGAGCTCGTCCCGCAGCCACTGCACCGCCGCCCCGGCCACGAAGACGCTGCCCTCCAGGGCATACTCCACCTGCCCTTCCACCCCCCAGGCCAGGGTGGTCAGCAGGCCCCGGTCCGAGCGCACCCGCCGGGCGCCGGTGTTCATGAGCAGGAAGCAGCCGGTGCCGTAGGTGTTCTTGGCCATGCCGGGGGAGAAGCAGGCCTGGCCGAACAGGGCCGCCTGCTGGTCGCCGGCGTCCCCGGCGATGGGAATCCCGCCCAGGGGTCCCGCGGCGGTCTCGCCGAACAGGCCGCTTGACGGCCGCACCTCCGGCAGCATGGCCGCGGGGATGTCCAGGGCGTCCAGGAGGGTGCGGTCCCAGGCCAGTTCCTTGATGTTGAAGAGCAGGGTCCGGGAAGCGTTGGAGTAGTCGGTGCAGTGCACCTTGCCTCCGGTGAGGTTCCACATCAGCCAGGTGTCCACGGTGCCGAACAGCAGCTCGCCGTCCCGGGCCCGCTGCCGGGCCCCGGGCACCTGGTCCAGGATCCACTTCAGCTTGGTGCCGGAGAAGTAGGCGTCCAGGACCAGGCCGGTGTTCTCCCGCACGTACTCCTCCAGGCCCCGGGCCTTGAGCTCGTCACAGATCCCGGCGGTGCGCCGGCATTGCCAGACGATGGCGTTGTGCACCGGCCGGCCGGTGGCCCGTTCCCAGACCACGGTGGTCTCGCGCTGGTTGGTGATGCCCAGCGCGGCCACCGACTCCGGACCGATGCCCAGCTTGGCCATGGCCTCCCCGGCCACGGCGGTCTGGGTGCCCAGGATCGCCATGGGGTCGTGCTCCACCCAGCCGGGGTTCGGATAGATCTGGGCGAACTCCTGCTGGGCCGCCGCGACGCACCGGCCGGCCGCATTGAACAGGATGGCGCGGGAACTGGTCGTGCCCTGATCCAGGGCCAGGATGTACTTCTGGGACATGGGGAAGACTCCTGGGAGGGCCCGTGAAGGTCTTCTTGGCTACTTGTAGGCCGCGTGGAAGGCCGCCAGTTTCTCCACCACCTGCTTCATCTTGTGCGTGGGCGGCAGGATGGTGGTGCGGAAGTGGGCGGTGCCGGGGGTCTGGCCGAAGCCGGTGCCGGGCACCACGCAGATGCCCGTGGCCTCCAGGAGGGCCATGCAATACTCATCGTCGGTGCGGCCCGCGGGCATGGTGATGCGCGGGAAGCAGTACATGGCCCCCGCCACCTTGTTGCACTGGATGCCCGGGATCTTGTTGAGCCCCTCGGCCAGGATGATGGCCCGCTGCTTCAGCTCGTTCAGGATGCCGTCCCGCTCCCGGGCGAACCGTTCGTAACTGGGCTGGCCCGGCTGGGGCGGGTTGACCATGCAATAGGTGACCATCTGCCCGGTGAGGTTGGAGCACAGGCCGACGCTCTGCAGCTTGAGGATCTGGGCCACCACGTCCGCGGGGACGTTGCGGATCTCCATGTAGCCGCCCCGCTGGCCGCACTCGCCGGTGAAGCCCTTGGAGCAGGAATGGAAGCTGAACAGGCTCACGTCCTTCTCCCCCAGCTCGGTGAGCACCTTGGCGAAGGAGGTGAAGCGCAGGCCCGGCTGGTAGACGTTCTCCTGGTACACCTCGTCCGCCAGGACGGCCAGCCCGTGGCTCCTGGCGAACCGGATGACCATGGCGATGTTGTCCCGGTCCATGACCGAACCGGTGGGGTTGCCCGGGTTGATGACGCAGATGGCGCGCACCTTGACGCCCTTGCCCTCGGCCTCCCGCAGGCTGGACTCCAGCATGGACTGGTTCAGCAGCCAGTCGTTGCCCTCGTCCATGTAGAAGTTCACCTGCCTGCCTTCATACAGGGCGATGGTGGCGCTGTACAGGGGGTACTGGGGGATGGGGATCATGATGCCGTCGTCGGGACGGCCGATGAGGATGCGCAGGGCCGCCTGGACCCCTTTGGAGGCGCCGTCGGTGAGGTAGATGGCCTCCGGGTCCGCCTCGATGCCGTCGCGCCTGGAGATGAAGCGGGCCACGGCCTCCCGCACGAAACGCACGCCCTTGCTCTCGGAATAGGCGCCCATGCCGTGCCTGGAACCCGCCAGGAGCTGCCGTGCGGTCTCCAGCGTGTCGGCCGGGAACAGGCCGGCGCCGGTCTGGATCAGTTCCGGGTACTGGCACAGGGCCAGGACCTGGCGCACGTAGGTGAGAGGCTTCTGCTCCAGGGCCTGGGGGTTGCCGATGTTGCAGTAGATGATCTCCCGGCCCGCGCGCTCCAGTTCCGCGGCCCGGGCCACGATGGGCCCGCGCACGGCGTACTGGGTTTCGAGCACACCTTTGCCGAGATTCTCGAGCTTGACGGTCATGGGGGGAATCCTTTCAGGGAGTGGGTGCCGGTGGGGTGTCCTCAGAATCCATGCATGATCACCGAATTTTCGCAGGTTCCAAGGGGCAGGCCAGCGTCCTGGATCACAAAAACCCCCGCCGTCACACTCCGTTTACCCCGGGTTTCGGTGGCGAACGCGGTGGGCGGGGCCGACTGGCCAGGTCAGGACACCGGGACAGGGAGCTTCCCGAGGTTCCGCCCAGGGCCTGCCGCCTGGATTAATGCGGCCACCCTCTTCAAGCCTATGCCTATTATTGTTATATTCACACGCGGTCTCTCTCACCGTCAGCAGCACCGGCCCTCACCCACGGATCCCCAGCCGAGGCCGGGATCCCCCGAACCGAAAGGAAAGAGCATGAAACGAATCAAGGCTTCCGTTCCTGCCGGAATCACCCGGATGGCCCTTGCCACGACCCTGGCGTTCGCCCTTGCCCCCATGCTCGGCGCCCAGACCCTCCTGACCAAGGCTCCGGCCAATTTCGACGACCTGGTCAAGGCCGCCAAGAAAGAGGGCGAGCTCACCGTCATCGCCTGCCCCCGGGATTGGCTCAACTACGGCGAGCTCTTCACCAAGTTCACCAGCCGCTACGGCATCAAGATCAACGAGCTGAACCCCGAAGGGAGCTCCGGCGAGGAGATCGAGGCCATCAAGGCCAACAAGGGCAGCAAGGCCCGGCAGGCTCCGGACGTGGTGGACGTGGCCCTGGCCTTCGGCCCGCAGATGGTCCAGGAGAAGCTCCTGGCCCCGTACATGGTGAAGACCTGGAACACCATCCCCAAGGACCTGAAGGACCAGGACGGCCTGTGGTACGCCGACTACTACGGCAGCCTGGCCTTTGAAGTGAACACCGACGTCGTCAAGGATCCCCCGAAGGACTGGCCGGACCTGATGAAGCCCGAGTACAAGGGCCAGTTCGCCCTGGCCGGCGACCCGCGCCTGGGCGGCCAGGCCTACACTTCGGTCGCCAGCGCGGCCATCGCCAACGGCGGCAACCTCGACAACCTCCTGCCCGGCCTGCAGTTCTTCAAGAAGCTGAACGATGCCGGCAACTTCGTGCCCATCATCGCCGTGCCCGGCACCGTGGCCTCGGGCGAAACCCCGATCACCATCCGCTGGGACTACCTGGCCATGAGCAACCGGGACAAGAGCGCCGGCAACCCGAACATCGGCATCTTCTACCCCAAGAGCGGCATGGTGGCCGGCGTCTACGCCCAGGGCATCAGCGCCTACGCGCCCCACCCGAACGCGGCGCGCCTGTGGGAGGAGTTCCTGTATAGCGACGAAGGCCAGCTCACCTGGCTGAAGGGCTACGGCCACCCGATCCGGTTCGACGACCTCCAGAAGCGCAAGGCGATCCCGGCCGCCATCATGGCCAAGCTGCCGCAGCCGGCCCCCGGCACCAAGACCTTCTTCCCCACCATGAAGCAGCTCGACTACATCAAGAAGGTCTGCTCCGAGGATTGGGACAAGGTCGTCAACGTCAACATCACCAAGAAGTAGGGAACACGCCCCATGGCTGTCAACAACCCGGGAGCAGGGGGTGCCGGCACGGTGCCCCCCCCTGCTCCCCGTCGCAGGTACCCCTGGCTGGGCCTGGTCCCCTTCGGGATCTTCGCCCTGGCCTTCATGATCCTGCCCGCCAGCGCGATCTTCCTGGGGTCGTTCCAGGACGCGGAAGGGCATTTCACCATGGCCAACCTGGCCCACCTGGCCCGGCCGGACATCGTGAGCTGCTACATCATCACCGTCCAGATCAGCGCGGTCACCGCCATTGCCGGAGGCTTGTTCGGTTTCCTGGTGGCCTACGCGGTGACCATGGGGGGCCTGCCCCGGGCCGTGCGTTCGGGCCTGCTGACGTTCTCGGGTGTGGCCTCCAATTTCGCCGGCGTCCCCCTGGCCTTCGCCTTCATCGCGACCATGGGCCGGGTGGGGGTGGTCACGGTCATCCTGCGCACCGTGTTCCACGTGAACCTGTATGACCACGGGTTCAACCTCTACAGCTTCTGGGGCCTGTCCCTCACCTACCTGTACTTCCAGCTGCCGCTCATGGTGCTGATCATCACCCCGGCCCTGGACGGGGTCAAAAAGGAATGGCGCGAGGCCGCCCAGAGCCTGGGCGCCTCGGGCCGGCACTACTGGTTCCGGGTGGCCCTGCCCATCCTCGCCCCGCCCCTGCTGTCCTCGATGATCCTGCTGTTCGGCAACGCCTTCGGGGCCTACGCCACCGCCTACGCCCTCACCGGCGGGCTGCTGAACCTGGTGCCCATCCTCATCGGCGCCCAGATCACCGGCGATGTCCTGCACGACCCCAACCTCGGCTATGCCCTCGCCTTCGGCATGGTGATCGTCATGGTCCTGTGCATCCTCGGCTACACCGTCCTGCAGCGGCGCGCCTCCAGGTGGCTGAAATGAAGGCCCGGAGAAGCTGGGCCTGGCTCTGGCTGGCGCTGGGGATCTTCTACTTCGTCATCCCCCTCCTCGCCACCTTCTTCTTCTCCCTCCACGGCAAGCGGGGCGTCCTGGGCTTCTCCGCCTACGTGCGGGTGTTCCACGACCCTGAATTCCTGCACTCCTTCACCTTCTCCCTGGAGATGGCGGTCTTCACCGTCGCCGTGGGCCTGGCCCTGATCATCCCGACGGTGATCTACATCCACCTGCGCGCGCCCTGGGCCAAGTTCCTGATCGAAAGCCTCTCCCTGCTGCCGTTCGTCATCCCGCCGATCGTCCTGGTGTTCGGCCTGATCAAGATGTACAACAAGCCCCCGCTCCAGCTGATCTCCAGCCCGGCCCTGCTGGTGGCCGGCTACGTGGTCATCTCGTTCCCCTACATCTTCCGGGCGGTGGACGCGGGCCTCCGGGCCATGGACCTGCGCGGGCTGACCGAGGCCGCCCAGAGCCTCGGCGCGCACTGGTGGACCATCATGTTCAGGATCGTCCTGCCGAACATGAAGGTCGCCGTCCTGAGCGCGACCTTCCTGACGTTCGCCATCGTGATCGGCGAGCTGACGATGGCGGTCATGCTGGCCTGGCCGGCCTTCGGCCCCTATATGGCCTTCGTCGGCCGCGACCTCGCCTACGAGCCCACCGCCCTGGCCATCCTCAGCTTCCTGCTCACCTGGGGCCTGATCGGGCTCCTCCAGCTCGCCAGCCGCGGCATCACCGGCCAGGGTTCCTCGGTCGGCGGCGGCGCCCACTGATCCGGAGTCGCACATGGCATTCCTCGAACTTGAAGGCGTGGAGAAGTGGTTCGGCCGCAACCTGGTGGTGGACGGGTTCAACCTGGACGTGAAGGAAGGCGAGTTCGTGTCGTTCCTGGGCGGCTCCGGCTGCGGCAAGACCACCACCCTGCGCATGATCGCCGGGTTCGAGACGCCGACCGCCGGCAGCATCCGCATCGCCGGTTCGGAAGTGGTCAGCGTGGCGCCCAACCGCCGGGGCGTGGGCATGGTGTTCCAGAACTACGCGCTGTTCCCCAACATGACCGTGCGCAAGAACATCGAGTTCGGCCTGAGGGTCGCCAGGTGGAAGAAGGCCGACATCCGCACGCGGATCGCCGAGATGCTGGCCCTGATCCACATGGAGGAGCTGGGCGACCGCTATCCCCACCAGATGTCCGGCGGCCAGCAGCAGCGGGCCTCCCTGGCCAGGGCCCTGGCCGTCAAGCCGAGGCTGCTGCTCCTGGACGAGCCCCTTTCGGCCCTGGACGCCAAGATCCGGGCCATGCTCCGCACCGAGATCCGCGCCATCCAGCAGAAGACCGGGATCACCACCATCTACGTCACCCACGACCAGGAGGAAGCCCTCTCCCTGTCCGACCGGATCGTGGTGATGAACCAGGGCAGGATCGAGCAGGTGGGCACCCCCTTCGCCATCTACAACCACCCGGCCACCCCCTTCGTGGCCTCCTTCATCGGCAACCTGAACATCCTGGAGGCCTCGGTGGTGGACCACGGGCGCGGCCTCCTGTCGGTGGAAGGGCAGCAGGTGGTGGCGGCCGGCCCGGCGCCCGACGGCGCCGTCCGGGTCAAGCTCTCCCTGCGGCCCGAGATGCTGTCCCTGAACGAGGGGATTCCGGGCGCCAACAACCTCACCGGCACCCTGACCAACATCGTTTTCCTGGGTTCCATCGTGCGCCTGACCATCGCCATCGGCAGCCGGGAGATCGCCCTGGACCGCTTCAACACCCCGCACCTCGCCCTGCCGGCGGCGGGGTCCCAGGTCTCCATGAGCTTCCCCAAGGAAGCGTGCCTGGTGACCAGCCTGGATTCCGGCATCGACGATGCCGTCGCCGCCGTGGGCGGGGCGGTCTAGCCGAAGCGCAATAATGAATGAAATGAGGTGAGTCCATGGATCTTATCTTGGAGCCGGCCCGGCAGACCCCAGTGTTCGCCTCGGTGGACGTCCTGGTGGTGGGCAGCGGTCCGTCCGGACTGGCGGCGGCCATCGCCGCCGCCCGCGAGGGCATGAGCACCATGATCGTGGAACGCTACGGCTGCTTCGGCGGCGTGATCACCCAGGTCGGCGTCGAAGGGTTCGCCTGGTACCGCCACAGCGGCACGGTGGAAGCCGGCGGGCTGCTGTTCGAGTTCGAGGCCAAGGCCAAGGCCATGGGCGCCTCCAGCGACGAATGCCAGTCCGAAAGCCAGGCCCTGGACGCCGAGATGTTCAAGTGCTGCGCCGACCGGCTGGTCCTGGACGCGGGGATCACCCCTCTGCTGCACAGCTTCGCCGTCGGCGCGGTGGTGGAAGCGGGGTGCATCCGGGGCGTGATCACCGAAAGCAAGTCCGGGCGCAGGGTCATCCTGGCCAAGCGGGTCATCGACTGCACCGGGGACGGCGACATCGCCGCCCTGGCCGGCGCCCCCTACGTCAAGTCGCCCCGGGAGAAGCTGATGGCCGCCACCCAGCTGTTCTCCTGCAGCGGCCTGGACATCCCGGCCTTCCAGGACTACGTCAAGGACACCCTGAAACCCACCTATGCGGACTGGGGCGGCGACTGGGCGATCCGGACCCACGGCAAGGAAGACCAGATGTTCAGCCCCTACATCGCCAAGTGCTTCGAGGAGGCCGTCGCCGAGGGGATGATCGAGAGCGACGAATTCGTGGCCCTGGGCGGCACCTGGAGCTCGATCAAGCCCAACGGCGACATCACCCAGCTCAACCTGCTGTTCCAGAGCAACATCGATTCCACCGACGTGGAGGACCTGACCAAGGCCGAGATCATGGGCCGGGACAACGCGCTCCGGGCGATCCGGGTCCTGAACGAGAAGGTTCCGGGCTTTGGCAACGCCCGCCTGAGGAATTTCGGCATGACCATCGGCTGCCGCGAATCCCGGAAGATCGAGGGGACCTACTGCCTGACCGAGCAGGACGTGTTGAACCAGGGCCGGTTCGAGGACTCCATCGGCATCTATCCGGAATTCATCGACGGCTGCGGCCTGCTGATCCTGCCCACCACCGGACGCTATTTCCAGGTGCCGTACCGGTCCCTGATGCCCAAGCTGGTCGACAACCTCCTGGTGGCGGGACGCTGCATCTCCGGCGACCGGATCGCCCACAGCGCCTTCCGGAACATGTCCTGCTGCATCGTGACCGGCCAGGGCGCCGGCGTCGCCGCCGCCGTCTCCATCCAGGACGGGTCCACCACCTCCCAGGTCGACATCAAGAAAGTCCAGCGCCACCTGGAACGGCAGCAAGTCAGGGTATTCTGAACCGCCAGGAGGCCGCCGTGCGAATCGCGTTCATCATCGGCACCGCCGTCGCCACCATCAAGGCCCCGGGCCTCAAGGGCCACCGGCTCCTGCTGGCCCGGGAAACCGACGTCGACGGCAAGCCCCACGGCAAGCCCTTCGTGGCCGTGGACACCGTGGACGCCGGCACCGGCGACCTGGTGATCGTCACCGACGGCAGCTCGGCCCGCTACTCCGACCTCACCCGGGACCTGCCGGTGGACGCGGTGGTGGTGGGGGTCCTGGACTCCCTGGAGACCAGCGGCAAGTTCACCTTCCAGAAAAGCTAGCATGGCCCTCCCGCGCCGGATGATCAGCGTCGGCATCGACATCGGCACCACCACCACCCAGGTGGTGTTCAGCGAGCTGACCCTGCTGGACGTGGCCCGGCCCGGGCAGATCCCGCGCATCGACATCGCCGGGCGGAAGGTCCTGCACAGCGGCGGGATCGTGTTCACCCCCCTGCTGGACGCCGAGACCATCGACCCCGAGGCCCTGGCGTCCATCATCCGGACCGAGTACCAGCGGGCCGGGCTGACCCCCGCCCAGGTGGAGACCGGGGCGGTGATCATCACCGGCGAGACCGCCCGCAAGCAGAACGCCGACCAGGTGCTCAAGGCCGTGGCCGGGCTGGCCGGGGACTTCGTGGTGTCGGTGGCCGGCCCCAACGTGGAAGGCATGATCGCCGGGCGCGGCTCCGGCGCGGCGGCCTGGTCCCGGGAACACTTCGCCACCGTCACCAACGTGGACATCGGCGGCGGCAGCGCCAACAGCGCCGTGTTCCGCCTGGGCCGGCTGCAGAGCTCGGCGGCCATGAGCTACGGGGGCCGCAGCATCGAACTGGACGGGGACCGGGTGCGCTCGGTCACCCGGTCCGGGGCGGCCATCCTGGCCTCGGCGGGCCTGGCCCTGGCTCCGGGCGACCGCCCCTCGCTGGCCGACCTGCGCCGGGCTACCCAGGCCATGGCCGAGCTGACCGTCCACCTGGTGGAGGGCTCCACCTCGCCCCTGGCCGACCGCCTCTACCAGACGGCGCCGGTGCGCCCCGGGGGGGCCGGGTCCGGGCTGATGTTCTCGGGCGGGGTCGGCTACTACTACTACGAGCCGGTGCCCCTGGACTCGGTGGCGGCGGTGGCCCGGCACGGGGACGTGGGCCCCCTGCTGGCCGAGAGCCTGCGCCTGTGCCCGGGGCTGCGCGGGCACCAGGTCCTGCGCCCCCCGGAGACCCAGCGGGCCACGGTGCTGGGCGCCAGCGCCCAGACCCTCACCCTGTCCGGCTCCACCATCTGGGCCGACCCCAGCATCCTGCCCCTCAGGAACGTGCCGGTGCTGCGCCCGGGCGCCGGGGACAGCCTCGGGCCCGCGGCCCTGCCGGGCGCCATCCGCGAGGCCCTGCGCCGCTGGGACCTGACCGGGGCCGAGGGCACCCCGTTCGCCGTGGCCATGGAGCTGGAGCCCAGCCTGGACTTCACCCGGCTCCAGGCCTACGCGGCCGCCCTGGCGGACTTCGCCCGGCCCCTGCCGGCGGCCGCCCCCCTCATCGTCATCATCAAGCAGGACTACGCCCAGGCCCTCGGCCAGACCCTGAAGGGGCTGGCCCGAGATCCGTCCCAGACCCTGAAGGGGCTGGACGCCGGCCGCGCCCTGCTGATCATCGACCAGGTGGGCCTGGAGGAGGGCGACTACATCGACATCGGCGCACCGCTCATGGACGGCAGGGTGGTGCCCCTGGTGGTCAAGACCTTGATCTTCCATCACTGAAGGACCCCATGCTCCTGCGCACCAAGCTGTTCGGCAAGACCTACGAGTTCCCGGATCTGCGGGTGCTCATGGGCAAGGCCAACGCCGAGAAGTCCGGGGACCGCCTGGCCGGTCTGGCCGCCCAGGACGCCCAGGAGCGCGCCGCGGCCCGTCTGGTGCTGGCGGAAGTGCCCCTGTGGGCCCTGAAGGAGAACCCGGCGGTGCCCTACGACCAGGACGAGGTCACCCGGGTCAACCACGACGGCCTGAACCAGACCGTCTACGGCGAGATCAAGGATTGGACCGTGGGCCGGCTGCGGGAGTGGATCCTGGACGACCGCCAGGACGGCGAGGCCCTGGCCAGGCTGGGCAACGGCCTCACCGCCGAGATGGTGGCGGCGGTGGCCAAGCTCATGTCCAACATGGACCTGGCCTACGGCGCCAGCCGGATCCGGGTCCGGCGCCACAGCGCCAACACCATCGGCCTGGGCCAGCGCCTGTCCGGGCGGCTCCAGCCCAACCACCCCACCGACTCCCCCGAGGGCATCCGGGCCGAGATCTTTGAAGGCCTGTCCTACGGCTGCGGCGACGCGGTGATCGGCATCAACCCCTCGGACGACAGCTACGCCTCGGTGGCGCGCCTCCTGGACATGGCCTACGGCGTCGTCAAGGCCTGGGAGATCCCCACCCAGACCTGCGTCCTGGCCCACGTCACCACCCAGATGCGCTGCCTCCAGTCCGGCTCCCCGGTGGGGCTGGTGTTCCAGTCCATATGTGGCTCCCAGAGGGGCAACGACTCCTTCGGCATCTCCGTGGGCATGCTCGACGAGGCCTTCGCCCTGGCCCGCCGGCACTGCTACCCGGCCGGGCCCGACTACATGTACTTCGAGACCGGCCAGGGCTCGGCGCTCTCCGCCGACGCCCACAACGGCTGGGACCAGCTCACCCTGGAGGCGCGCAACTACGGCCTGGCCCGGCGCTACTCGCCCATGCTGGTGAACACCGTGGTGGGCTTCATCGGCCCGGAGTACCTGTACGACACCGAGCAGATCCACCGGGCCGGGCTGGAGGACCATTTCATGGGCAAGCTCACCGGCGTGTCCATGGGCTGCGACGTGTGCTACACCAACCACGCCCGCACCGACCAGGACAGTTCCGAGAACCTGGCCGTCCTGCTGGCCGCGGCCGGCTGCAACTTCTTCATGGGCGTGCCCATGGCCGACGATTCCATGCTCTCCTACCAGTCCACCTCCTTCCACGACATCGCCACCCTGCGCCAGATGCTGCGCCTGCGCCCGGCCCCGGAGTTCGAGGGGTGGCTGGAAGCCCTGGGGCTCATGCGCGACGGCCGGCTCACCGCCAGGGCCGGCGACCCCAGCTTCTTCCTTTCCCGGTGAGGCGACCCATGGAACCCGACCGTCTCGAAGCTGTGATCCGGGCCGTGGTGAAGGAACTGGAGGCCGCCGCCGCCGGGGAGCGGGCGCCGGCGGTCCCGCCTGTGCCTCCCGCCCCGGCGCCGCCCAGGCCGGCCCCGTCCCCGGCGGCCGCCGTTCCCGGACCTGCGGCAGCCGTTCCCCTGCCTGCGCCCGCCGTTCCCGCGCCTGCGGCCGCCGCGCCTCCGGCACCGGGCACCCTGGCCATCGACCTGGACGATCCGACCACGCCCGAGGCCCGGCGCCGGCCGTGGATCGACCGCCCCGCGGACGCCGGCGGCCTGGAGGCGCTGCTGGAGTGCACCACCGCCCGCATCGGCGCGGGGCGGGCCGGCCCCTGCCTGCGCACCGGGCCCCTGCACCTGTTCATGAGCGACCTGGCCATCACCAAGGACGCCCTGGCCCGGGACGTGGACCCGGCGCTGCTGGAGCAGTTCGGGCTGTTCACCGTGCGCACCCGGGTGACCGGGGGCAAGGAGGAGTACCTGCTGCGCCCGGACCTGGGCCGCAGCCTGTCCACCGAGGCCCGGCGCACCGTCCAGGAGCGCTGCGCCATGCAGCCGGACGTGCAGATCTGCGTGGGCGACGGGCTCTCGGCCCGGGCGGTGGAGGCCAACCTGGGCAAGATCCTGCCGGTGCTCCAGGCCGGCTGCGCCACGGCCGGGCTGAAGCTGGGCACCCCGTTCTTCATCCAGTACTGCCGGGTGGGGGTGCTGAACGACATCGGCGACCTGCTCCAGCCCAAGGTGGCGATCCTGCTCATCGGCGAGCGCCCCGGGCTGGGCCGGGCCGAGTCCCTGAGCGCCTACATGGCCTACCGGCCCCGGGCCGGGCATACGGACGCCGAGCGGGACGTCATCTGCAACATCTTCGACGGCGGCGGCGCCAACCCCCTGGAAGCGGGCGCCTATGCCCTGCGCCTGGCCCAGCGCATGATCCAGAATGAAGCTTCGGGCGTGAAGCTCAAGCTGATGGAGGAGTGATGGGCATCCTGGAACCGATCCCCGCCAAGGCCCTGGCCGTGCGCCTGATCCCCCAGGTGGCCCCGGCCTACGCCCGCGCCCTGGGGCTCGGCCCGGACCAGCGCAGCCTGGGCCTGCTCACCGCCGACAACGACGACGCCACCTACGTGGCCATCGACGACGCCACCAAGATGGCCCAGGTGGAGGTGGTGTACGCCCACTCTTTCTACGCCGGCTCCCGGCACGCCTCGGGCCCCCTGTCCGGGGAGATCATCGCCATGCTGGCCGGCCCGGACCCGGCGGAAGTGAGTTCCGGCCTGGACGCCGCCGTGCGCTACCTGGCCGAGCAGGCGTTCTGGTACTCCGCCGACGAGCGCCGCGGGGTGACCTTCTTCCCCCACGTGGTGCCCCACATCGGCAGCTACCTGGCCCGGATCACCGGCCTGCCCCCGGGCGCGCCGGTGGCCTACCTGGTGGCCCCGCCCCTGGAGGGCTGCTACGCCCTGGACGCCGCCCTCAAGGCGGCGGCGGTGGAGCTGGCCCAGTACACCCGGCCGCCCTCCGAGACCAACTTCATGGGCGCCATCCTCACCGGGGAGCAGTCCGCCTGCGAGGCGGCGGCCCAGGCCTTCCAGGAGGCCGTGCTCGACGTCGCCCGCTCCCCGTTCCGGTATTGAAAGGGAAGACCATGTCCGAACTGGATGCCGATCTGCTTTCCGTCCAAGAGGCCCGGGACCTGGCCCTGGCCGCCAGGACCGCCCAGGAGACCTGGGCCCGGGCCACCCAGGAGCAGGTGGACCGGGTGTGCGCCGCCATGGCCGAGGCCGGGGCGGCGGCGGCCCGGGACCTGGCCGTCCTGGCCGTGCAGGAGACCGGCTACGGCGTGGCCGAGCACAAGACCCTCAAGAACCAGCTGTGCTCCACCCTCCTCTGGGAGGCCCTGCGGGACGTGAAGACCGTCGGGGTGATCGAGCGGGACGATGCCCGGAAGCTGTTCCGGGTGGCCCAGCCCATGGGGGTGGTGGCGGCCCTGGTGCCCAGCACCAACCCCACCTCCACCGCCTTCTTCAAGAGCCTGATCGCGGTCAAGGCGCGGGACGCCATCGTCGTCTCCCCGCACCCGGCCGCCGCCCGCTGCACCCGGGCGGCCACCGAGGCCATGGCCGGGGCGGCGGTGCGCGCCGGCGCCCCCCCGGGACTGGTGGCCTGCATGACCCGCCTGTCCCTGCCGGGCACCCAGGAACTCATGCGCCATCCGGCCGTGTCCCTGATCCTGGCCACCGGCGGCACGCCCATGGTGCGCGCCGCCCATTCGGTGGGCAAGCCCGCCTACGGGGTGGGCCCGGGCAACGTGCCCTGCTACGTGGACCGCAGCGCCGACCTGGCCCAGGCGGCCCGCTACCTGGTGGCCAGCAAGGCCTTCGACCACTCGGTCATCTGCGCCACCGAGCAGGCGGCGGTGGTGGACCGCCCGGTGGCGGCGGAATTCGCCCGGCTCATGGAAGCCCAGGGGGCCTGCTTCGTGGCGCCGGACCAGGCGGACGCCCTGCGTCGCACCCTGTTCCGGCCGGACGGGGCCATCAACCCCCAGGCGGTGGGCAAGTCGCCCCAGGCGCTGGGGCAGATGGCCGGGTTCCCGGTGCCCGGGCCGGCCCGCATCCTGGTGGCCCGCCTGGACCAGGTGGGGCCCCGGGAGCCCCTGTCCCGGGAAAAGCTCACCACCGTGCTGGGGTGGTACGAGGCGGACGGGTGGCGCGCCGGCTGTGAGCGCTGCCTGGAACTCATCCACTTCGGCGGCGAAGGCCATTCCCTGGTCCTGCACGCCCGGGACGAGCAGGTGATCCTGGCCTTCGGGCTGGAGAAGCCGGTGCACCGCATCGTGGTGAACACCATGGCCTCGCTGGGGGCCACCGGGCTCACCACCGCCATGGACCCCAGCATGACCCTGGGCCCCGGCGGCGTGGGCGGCGCCATCACCGGGGACAACATCGGCGTGCGCCACATGTTCTCGGTGAAGACCGTGGCCTGTGAACTGCGGCCCGCGCCGCCGGAGGCCATGGTCGGCGACCGCGCGCCGGCGCCGCCGCCCCGGCCCCCGGCGCCGGACGACCTGGTGGAGCGGATCGTCCAGCGGGTCCTTGCGGATTTGCGCTCCTGATAGGCACAATGGCTGGTTAGCAGCCCGACAAAACGGAGGTTCGTGTGAATGATCCTGCTCTGATCGCACTGGGGATGGTCGAGACCAAGGGACTGGTGGGCGCCATCGAGGCCGCCGACGCCATGGTCAAGGCGGCCAACGTCACCCTGATCGGGTCCGAATACGTGGGCGGCGGCTTCGTCACCGTGATGGTGCGGGGCGACGTAGGCGCGGTGAAGTCCGCCACCGACGCCGGCGCCGCGGCCGCCAAACGGGTCGGGGAACTGGTCTCGGTGCACGTGATCCCGCGTCCCGACGCCAAGGTGGAGATGATCATCCCCCAGAACACCAAGGGTTCCATCGGCGGCCGGCACGGCGCCTGACCGGCCCGCCCGGTCCTGACCAGCGAGGGTGCCCATGGGTGATTCCTTCCAGCTGCGCGTCTATTCGTACCTCGACCGGATGCAGCCCCAGTACGCCGCGTTCGTGGGCACGGTCACCCAGGGCGACCTGCCCACCGCCGGCATGGCGGCCCTCTACATCGAGGTGGCTCCCGGCAACGAGGTGTTCCGCCTGGTGGACATCGCCGTGAAGGCCACCGAGGCCCGCCCCGGCGCCCAGATCGTGGAACGGGAGTTCGGAATGTTCGAAGTGCATTCCCGTTCCCAGGCGGAAGTGCTGGAGGCCGGGCGGATCGTCCTGGACCGCCTGGAACTGCGCCAGCAGGAGCGGATCAAGCCGGTGCTCGCCTCGGTGCAGGTGATCACCAACGTGGACCCGTACCAGGCCCAGCTCATCAACCGCTTCCGGCGCGGCTCCATGCTGGTGCCCGGGCGGACCATGCTGGTGCTGGAGGTGGCCCCGGCGGCCTACATCAACTTCGCCGCCAACGAGGCCGAGAAGGGCGCCTCCATCGAGATCGTGCACATTTCCGGACTGGGCCGGTTCGGGCGCATGTGGCTCTCCGGCACCGAGTCGGAGATCCACCAGGCCCGGGACGCGGCGGTGAACGCCCTGGAAGCCCTGGACGGCGTCACGGGGCGCTGACATGGTCATCACCGAGGAGGAGCTGCGCCAGGCCTGGCAGAACGGCAAGGGACGGATCCCGGACTTCCCGCCCGGGACCCGGTTCACCCCCGCCGCCCTGGACTTCCTGAAGGTGCACCGCCCCGCGCCGGTCGCCGCCCCCGCCCCGCCGTCCCGGCCCCAGGCCCCGGACGGGGAGCGCCGGGAGCTGCAGGCGCCCCCGGGCCAGCGGCTGATCTACACCGCGGCGGAAGTGCCCGACCTGCTCGCCGGCGGCCCCGCCGTCCTGGTGGTGCATCCCTCCGTGACCCTCACCCACGCCGCCCAGGAACAGCTGCGCAAGGCCGGCGTGCGGGTGGTGCCGTACGTGGAGAAGGCCGAGCCGGACCCGCCTCCGGCGCCCGGTCCCGGGAAGGGTGCGGACCCGGACCTGGCGCAGAAGGTGAGGAAGGCTGTCCAGGCCCGCCTGGGCCGCCCGGTGGACCCGGCCCTGCTGGACGAGGTGATCCGGAGAGTCCTCGCGGCGCTCCAGTAGAACGATTCTTGAATAAAATTGTTTAATTACAGGTTCCAACCCTCAGTCGTGCCGTACCTGGATTTCCCCCGTTGACAGGGCTGTCCTCCGAAGAGGCCGGAGCTGCCCAGTGAGTCATGCCCTTTCAGTTTTTATCCATTTTTTCATCCCCGTTTATCTGCGTTCATCCCCGTCGAAACCTTCTTCGGGTGTGCCGGCAGGTAGGGATGGGGAGAGCGTGCCATGCCCATCCAGGATCCGCTCACCGGCCTGGTCATCGGCTGTTGCTTCAGGGTGGCCAATGAGTTGGGCCCCGGCTTCCTGGAGAAGGTCTACGAGAATGCCCTTGCCCACGAACTGCGCAAAGCGAAGGTCAGGCTAGTCCAGCAGCAAGGCATTGAGGTCTTTTACGACGGCGTCAACGTGGGCAACTACGAAGCCGATCTTCTTGTGGACAGGCGCGTTCTGGTCGAGGTGAAGGCCGTCCAGTCCCTTGATGGCGCTCACGTGGCCCAGTGCCTGACTTACCTGAGGGGCACGGGGCTGGCGACCTGTCTCCTGGTCAACTTCGGAAGGGCAAAGATCCAGGTTCGGCGGTTGAGCCTGAGCCGGGGGGCTGGAAACGGGGATGTGGACTTGAATGTGGATGAGGTCCAGTAACCTGCGCCGCGGTTGCTCCAGCGTTGGCTCGACGGGGATGAACACGGATGAACGGGGATAAATAAAGATGAAATGAAAAAATACCTTATAACACCGGCGCTTCTTCGCGCTTGTAGTGCCGCCGGAATACGGGCGGGTCGGAGATGAGAGACTGGAGGTGGTGCATGATCCGGGCCTACCGTTCAACTTTGGAGGCCACCCGGATCACCGGGCGCATGGTCCAGGGCCCGGTTGAGGACTCGCCCGAGCTTTGGGCGATTCGCCTGGAAGGCTTTGGCCAAGACCGTTGCCCGCGCTCCTGCGTTGCCGGCCAGCAGGACCCTGGCTCCCTCGATGGGGGCCGGCCCTGACGTTCTGGATTGAGCAATGATTTCGAACTTGGACCTGGCTTCCGCAGGGAGAACCAGGTTGGCCCACAAGGGGGGCGTCCCATGAAACCTCCGATGACTTGCCCGTCCAGGCAGGCCGTCGAAGGTTTTATGAAGTGTTATTTTGGAATCTTTCTATTTGCCGGGTGGGCCGCGAAGCTGGCCCACCCGGGCAAATTAGCCTGATTGCGTCAACGCACGAATCCCGGACGCCCGCCCAGGACGCGCCAGGTGCTCACAGCGGATGGACGGAGGCTTGGCCGGGAGCCGGCTGGACGGATCCAGGAAACCTTTCTGGGCCCTGGGCGCAGATTGCCTTCTGGCACCTTCTGCGAAAGGGGGATCCATGCTCTGGAGCCTCGCGGTCGTCTTCCTGCTCCTCTGGATCATCGGCAGGGCCGGGGTCTACACCATGGGCGCCTTCATCCATGTGTTCCTGGTGCTGGCGGTGGCCAGCGCGGTGGTGCAGCTTCTGCGCGGGCGCCGGGCGCCCTGATGCCTGCCCCTTGAGCGTCCGGGCCCTGGGAGACTGGAAAGGGGCGGGCCTGGGAGGCCTCCTGGGCGCCGCCCAGGCCCTGGGCTCTCCGCCCCTCCCCCCCGGCCGCCCCCCGGCCTGGAAGGCCATGGAATCCCGGGGCGTCATCATCGATGAAGTAGGGATCCAGGTCCTGCCGGTGTTCGACCCCCGGAAGCCCTCCGAGGATTATTGGTTCGGCCGCCTGGCCAACCGGATCCACGTCTCCACCCGGGCACCGGTGGTCCGCCGGGCCTTGCTGTTCCAGGAGGGCAGCCGGGTGCACTCCCGGGAGGTCTACGAATCGGAGCGCATCCTGCGCGCCCTGCCGTTCATCAAGGAAGCCCACATCCAACTGGAGCCCGCAGGCCCGGACCGGGCCAAGGCTCTGGTGACCGTGCGGGATTCCTGGACCCTCCAGGTGGACGCGGGGTACCAACAGGTGGGCGGCCAGCGCAGCTCCAATTTCGGCATCCAGGACCAGAACTTCCTGGGCACCGGCAAGACCGTGGGGGCGGCCCTGGCCAAGAATCCCGAGCGCACCGACACCCAGTTCACCTACCGGGATCCCCAGCTCCTGGGCAGCCACTGGGCCCTCGACGGGGACTACAGCATGACCACGGACGGCTATGGCCGCCGGCTGTGGGTGCGGCGCCCGTTCTTCGCCCTGCGCACCCCCTGGTCCGCCTCCCTGGAAGGGGAGACCCGCCGCTTCAACCTGGCGCTCTACGACCAGGGCGGCGCCATCCTCGAGACCCCCTGCGGGAAGGATTCCCTGCGCCTGGCGTCGGCCTGGGCCGTCCGCCTGGAAGAGGACCGGGTCTGGCGGGCGGGGGCAGCCCTGGCCATGGATGATGCCCGGTATGGCACCTGGTCGGCGCAGGCGCCCCTGGGCGGGTTCCCGGCACCCCTCCTGGAAGACCGGCGCCAGCGCGGCCCGGCCCTCACCCTGGAGTACCAGCGGGACGCCTTCCAGAGCTTCCAGGACATCCAGGGGATGGACACCTCCGAAGACTACAACCTGGCCTGGGGCGGGTCCCTTGAAGTGGGGGCCTTCACCCGCCGCCTGGGTTCCAACCGCCCCGGGCCGTACGCGAAGCTCCGGGCGGCCCGGGGCTGGGCCGCCCGGCCCGGCAGCCTGACCCTGTTCAAGGGCAAGCTGGACGTGCGCGGAGGCGGGGCGGAGTCCGGGCGCCTGGCGGTCGAATCCAGCCTGTCCACCTACCAGCAGGTCTCATCCACGTATGGGTGGGCGGGCTACCTGGGGGTCCGGGCGGCCCATCGCCCGTACCCCGAGGACCTGGTCTACGTGGGCGGGGCCGAAGGCCTGCGGGGCTACCCCAGCTACCTCCATCCCGGCGACCGGAGCTGGGTGGGCTCCATGGAACACCGGTTCTTCACGGAACAGCGCTGGTGGGGGATCTTCCGCCTGGGCTACATGGTCTTCCTGGACGCGGGGAGCGTGCACAGGGTGGACGGCCATGGCTGGTCGCCCGTTTATCCGGACGTGGGCATCGGCCTGCGCCTGGGCGACCTGAAGAGTTCCCTGGCCAAGGTGGTGAACATCACCGTATCGACGCCCCTGCGGCGGCAACCCGGCCGGTCCGCGTGGCAGCTCGGCGTGGAGAACGCCGTGCGGTTCTGATCCCAGGGAGTCCGTCCACGCCTGACGCATGCCTAGGCACCGGAGGCCTGGGCAAGATCCGGGTCGTTTGGCCGCCCGGAATCGGCCATGCTGGTATAGGAGTGGTGCATGAGCAAGCGGATCAAGGTCTTATGTGCTCTGGTGAGCGTGTATGTGCTCTGGGGAGGGACCTACCTGGGCATCCGCCTGGCCGTGCAGACCATCCCGCCTTTCCTCATGGGCGGCATCCGGTTCCTGGTGGCCGGGGGGGCGGTCTACCTGTATGCCAGGGCCACCGGGGCCGCGCGGCCGCGCAGGGAGCATTGGCGGGACGCCGGCATCACCAGCGGCCTGCTGCTGCTCGGGGGCAACGGCATGGTGTGCTGGGCCGAGCAGCTGGTGCCTTCCGGCATCGCCGCCCTGATGGCGGGCACGGTGCCCTTGTGGATGCTGGTGCTGGGGTTCCTGGGCAGGGCGCGCGCCCGGCCCAGCGTCCTCACCCTGGGCGCCATCCTGCTGGGCTTCGCGGGCATCGCCCTGCTGGCCCTGCCCGGCGGCGGCAGCGGCCGGATCCAGCCGGTGGGCTTCGCCGCCCTGGTGGCGGGCAGCCTGCTGTGGTCCCTGGGGTCCCTGTATTCCCGCCGGGCGCGGGTCCCCGCTTCGCCCCTCCTGTCGGTGTCCCTGCAGATGATCCTGGGGGGCGCCCTGATGCTCCTGGCGTCCCTCCTGCTGGGTGAATGGCCGCGCCTGGACCTGGCCCGGGTCACCACCCGTTCCCTCCTGGGCATGGGCTACCTGGTCCTGTTCGGCTCCATCGTCGCCTTCAGCGCCTACATCTGGCTCCTGAAGAACGCCGACACCACCTGGGTCTCCACCTACGCCTTCGTCAATCCCATCGTGGCCCTGTTCCTGGGTTTCGTCCTGGCCGGCGAGCAGCTCACCGCCCACGCCATGTGGGCCACGGGGATCATCCTGGGGTCGGTGGTGGTCATCACCGTGAACCGGAGCCGCGAGGCCAGCGCCATCCGCCGGCGGTCATCATCGCCTTCATAGATCCGCACTTGCGCGGCCTGGCGCCAAGCCCGGTGCAATGGCAGCATCGATGACCGCGATCCGCTCTTCAGAGCCCTGATCCGCCCTGCGGCAGACTTGGTCAAAATCGTCGATCCGTTTCCGGGCGGCCTCCAGGTTGGCGTCGATTGCGCCGGGGGGTTATCATTTCGGCGTGAGGCGCCCATGGCATTCGAAAGGATCACGATCCACGGAGACCAAATGGGGGGTGTACCTTGCATCCGGGGACTCAGAATGCCCGTGGCAACCGTTGTCGGCCTGGTTGCCGCAGGTTTGACACCTGCGGAAATCGTGCGTGAGCATCCCGAACTTGAAGAGGAAGACGTGAGGGAAGCCTTGAAATATGCGGCCGAAGCGCTGCGGGAACGTCAACTTCCTTATACGGCCTGAGTTGCCTTGCGCCTTCTGGTCGACAACAACCTGCCCCCAAGTCTGGCAGCCGCCCTTGGAGGTTGGGATGTCGTACACGCAAAAGGGCTTGGTCTCCAGGCCGCTTCGGACGAAATCCTATTTGCTTTAGCTGCCGCCGAAAGCCGGATTCTCATTTCCATGGATGCTGACTTCGGTACCTTGCTCGCTCGCCTGGGCACCCGTGCCCCCTCGGTCGTCCTGATTCGCAGGCCAGACCTTCCGACGGCCGATTTGCTTGCCCCAATCCTGCAGAAGGAATTGCCTAGGTTTCAAGAGGCCTTGGGACTGGGGGCTCTCTTGGTATTTGACAAGACGCGGATCCGGCTCCGGCCTCTTCCCCTGATTTCGGAATAGCCACGTCGTTCCTCCCGGAGTCAGCCCCATCTTTCCGACCATGCTTCCCTGGCGCGAACACTCAGCAAAGAGCCACACCAAAGGGATACCACCTGGGTCTCCACTTGCGCCATCGTCAATCCCATCGTGGCCCTGCTCGTGGGTTTCATCCTGGCCGGCGAGCAGCTCACCGCCCTCGCCATGTGGGCCACGGTGATCATCCTGGGGTCGGTGGTGGTCATCACCGTGAACCGGAGCCGCGAGGCCAGCGCCATGCGCCGGCGGTAGGGCACGGCTTCGGGTACCGACGCTGGTTGAACTTCGCGAACTGGGATCAACGTCCCTTCGCCGCCCGGGAATCGCACCGCGATTCCCGGGCGGCGAACCAGGCCGCTCCGTGGCACCCGTCCCTGCCTCAGAACGGGATGTCGTCCTCGTATCCGCCCGCCCCGCTGGGCACCGGGGGGACCGGGCCGGTGGATTCGTACTCGTCGGCAGCGCGCCCTTCGGCGCTGTAGGGCCGGTTGCCGCCTTCCTCCAGGCGCCCCAGCATGACGAAGTTGTCGCACCGGATCTCGCAGGCGGTCTTCTTGACCCCGGCCTGGTCGGTGTACTCCCGGTACTGGATCCGCCCTTCGATGAGGACCTGCTTGCCCTTGCGCAGGAACTTCTCGGCGATCTCGGCCTGCTTGCCCCAGACCACGATGTTGTGCCATTCGGTCTTGGACTGCTTCTCGCCCTGGGGGTTCTTCCAGGTTTCCGTGGTGGCCACGGAGAAGCGGGCCAGGGCCTGGCCGGAAGGGGTGACCTTGAGTTCAGGATCCCGGCCCAAGTTGCCGATCAACAGAACCTTGTTGAGAGAACCAGACATGCGCTGCCTCCATGGCATCCAGCGGAGCTCTCCGCCTCACCTGCTCTCAGTCTATCCGAGGTGGTGGTAGGGTGTTCATGATCCTCCTCGGAGTGGACGTGTCAAGCCTTCTCATCACCTGCCAAAACAAGTCCGCCGTGGAGCGGAATTACATCCCGGCGGTGCGCCTGGGCGGCTGGGACGGGGACATCCGCCTGGCCCTCGCCGGCTCCCCGCCGCCCCCCCTGGACGGGGTCGCCGGGCTGCTCATGCCCGGGGGCTACGACATCCATCCCCGCTGGTGGGACGAAGACGAGGCCCTGCACCACACCGCCGAGCCCGACGAGAACCGGGACAATCTCGAAATCCCCCTGACCCGGGAGGCCTGGCGCCTGGGCCTGCCCATCCTGGGCATCTGCCGGGGCGAACAGGTGCTCAACGTGGCCCTGGGCGGCACCCTGATCCAGGACATCCCCTGCCACTGCGGGGTGGAGGACGCTCTGCACCGGCGCGGGTCCTCGGAGGAGGCGGACGAGGCCCACCAGGTCTGGGTGGCGCCCGGTTCCCGCCTGGCGCAACTGGTCGGGGGGGACCAGGCCACCGTCAACAGCCGCCACCACCAGGCCGTGCTGAAGGTGGCCCCGTGCCTGGACCCGGTGGCCTGGTACCGGGATCCGGGGCTGGGCCTGGAACTGGTGGAGGGCATCGAAGCTCCCGGCCCGAACCGGTGGGTGGTGGGCGTCCAGTGGCACCCGGAGAACCTGGTGCGCATGGCGAACGGCACGGGACGGGCGGCCGTGGGGATCTTCCGGGGCTTCGCCCTGGCCATGAAGCGGGTGGCCGGCGCTTGATGGCCCTGCCCATCGACCCGCACCTGCCCCGCATCCTGGCGACCCTGGGCCAGGCCCGGCGCCTGGTGCTGATGGCCGAGCCGGGCGCCGGCAAGACCACCCGTGTGCCCCCGGCCCTGCTGGCATCCGGCCTCCTGGGCGAGGGCGCCTGCTGGGTGCTGGAACCCCGGCGCCTGGCGGCGCGGCTGGCGGCGGCCCGGGTGGCGGCGGAACGGGGGGAACCCCTGGGCCGCACCGTGGGCTACGCGGTGCGCTTCGACCAGAAGACCTCCCCGGCCACCCGCCTCTGTTTCGTCACCGAAGGCCTGGTGCTGCGCCGCCTGCAGGCCGAGCCCACCCTCCCGGGCATCCGGGCGGTGCTCCTGGACGAGTTCCACGAGCGCCACCTGCAGACGGACCTGGCCCTCACCCTCCTGGCCCGCCTGCAGCGGGGTCCCCGTCCGGACCTGATGGTGGCGGTCATGAGCGCCACCCTGGACCCGGAGCCGGTGGCGGCCTTCCTGGACGCCCCGGTGGTCCGCTGCCCGGGGCGGCCGTACCCGGTGGAGGTGCGGCACCTGCCCCGCCCCGACGACCGGCCCCTGGACACGCAGGTGGCCGAGACCGTGGAGGGCCTCTACCGGGACGGGCTGCGGGGCCACACCCTGGTGTTCCTGCCCGGGGCGGCTGAAATCCGCCAGGGCCTGGCCGCGCTGGCGCCGGCGGCGGCCCGGCACGGGCTCAAGGTGCTGCCCCTGCACGGCAGCCTGGGGTTCGACGCCCAGCAGGAGGCGGTGGCCCCCCGCCCGGACCCCAAGGTCATCCTCAGCACCAACGTGGCCGAGAGTTCCGTGACCCTGGAGGGCGTCGCGGCCGTGGTGGATTCAGGCCTGGGGCGGGAGGCCCTCCATTCCCCCTGGTCCGGCCTGCCCGGACTGCGCACCGTGCGGATCAGCCAGGCCCGCTGCGTCCAGCGGGCGGGGCGGGCCGGGCGCACCGGCCCCGGCCTGTGCCTGCGGCTCTACACCCAGTCCGACTTCAACGCCCGCCCCGCCGCCGACCTCCCCGAGATCCTGCGGGCCGACCTGGCGGAGACCCTCCTGGCCCTGGCGGACCTGGGCACGACGGACCTGCGCTGGTTCCAGGCGCCGCCCCCGGAAGCCCTGGAGGCGTCCACCCGGCTGCTGGCCGCCCTGGGGGCCCTGGATGCGGAAGGAAGCATCACCCCCATCGGACGGCGCATGGCGCGCCTGCCCCTGCACCCTCGCCTGGCCCGCCTGGTGACCGCCGGCGAGGACCTGGGCATCGCCGGGCTGGCCCGGCTGGCGGCGGCGCTGCTGGAGGCGGGCCCCCTGGAGGCCCGGGCCGGCCTGGGGCGGCGCCCCGAGCCGGCCGCGCACGCCCTGGACTCGGACCTGTTCCTGCGCCTGGACCAGTACCGGGAAGCCCAGGCCGCCCGCTTCCACCCGGGCCCCTGCCGCGCCGCCGGCCTGGATCCCGCCGCCGTGCGCCAGGCCAGCCTGGTCTTCCGGGCCCTGGGGCGGGACGAGGCGGAAACCCGCCCGGACGCCGAGGAGCGCCTGCTCCAGGCCCTGCTCCGGGCCTACCCGGACCGGGTGGGGCGCCTGGCCCCCGGGGGCGCCACCTGCACCCTGGCGGGCGGCGGCGGGGCGCGCCTGGATCCGGGCTGCCGGGTGCGCCGGGCGGACTGGATCCTGGCCCTGGAGGCGGAGACCCAGAGCCAGGGGGCCGGCACCCAGGTGGTGGTGCGCACCGCCGCCCGGGTGGAGCCGGACTGGCTCCTGGACGCCTTCCCGGAGGCGGTGCGGGAAACCGCGACGCTGGCCTTCAACCCCGCCTCCGGGCGGGTGGACCTGCGCGCCACCCTCTGGTTCCACGACCTGTGCCTGGACGAGAGCCGCCGGCCCGCGCCCCCTGGCCACCCGGGCGCCTCCGCCTGCCTGGCCCGGGCCGCCCTGCAGGCGGGGCTGGGGCCGGCCCAGGAGGCGGTGGACCGGCTCCTGGAGCGCTGCGCCTTCCTGGGGCAGGTGCGCCCGGACCTGGGCCTGCCGCCGGCGCCGGACCTGGCCGAAGCCCTGGTGACCGCCGCCTGCGAGGGCCTCACCAGCCTCAAGGACCTGGCCGCCGCCCACTGGCCGGGCGCCCTGCGCCAGGTGCTGGGGGCCACCGCCGCCGGGTTGCTGGACACCTGGGCGCCGGACTGGGTGGCCCTGCCCCGGCGCAAGGTGAAAGTGCAGTACGGCGGGGAGGCACCCTGGATCGCCTCCCGCCTGCAGGACTTCCTGGGCCTCCAGGAAGGCCCCCGGGTCGCCGGCGGCTCCGTGGCCCTGGTGCTGCACCTGCTGGCCCCCAACCAGCGGGCGGTGCAGGTGACCACGGACCTGCGCGGGTTCTGGCAGCGGGCCTACCAGGAGCTGCGGCCGTCCCTGTCCCGGCGCTACCCCCGCCACCTTTGGCCCGAGGACCCGGCGACGTCCAGGTGAGCGGCCTGTGCAGCCTCGCCGCACCTGAAGGCGCGAATGCCAAGCCACCGCCGCTGCTGGTGGACCTGCCCTGCGCTCGCCCCTTCAGTAGCTCCCTGGACGATAGGGACGCCTGGGCCGGTGCCAATAGCCCGGGTGCCAGACCCAGCGGTCTCCGAACCAGGCCCACGCCCCTCCCACCCAAACGTAATCCGGACCCGGCGGCGGGGCGATCTGTTCGGGGGGCATGGCGGGTGGCGCATTGCCGATCACCCCCGCCACTTGAGGCGCGGGGATCTGGCTCGGCGTATTGATCATGAAGTCGATTATTTTTTCATCGACCCCTGCGTTTTTCAGCCCAAGAATATCCGCCGTGGTCAGGTGATAGACCGTCCTGGAGTTGCGGATCTGGCTGATGACGAGATCATCGCTGATCCCAGCTTTCACCAGCGACTTGACGTCTTCCACGGTCAGGGGCTGGCCCTGGTCGATGCGCGCCAGGGTCTGCGGGGCTTGCGCCCGCAACTGGGCCTCGTGTTCCTGGTCGATGCCGTGGCCGATGATCCCCCCCATCAAGGCGCCCACAATCGCCCCGGCGCCCGATTGGGTCGCCACCCCGCCGACGGCGGCGCCGGCCAAGGCTCCAGAGGCCGTGTAGTCCGGGCTGCCCTGGGGAGACATGCAGCCTGTCGACGCCAACCCGAGAACTGCGACCGCCAGCAACCCACCGAACCGTTTCATGGTGTTGGCCTCCTTGGGCTGTGCCGCCACGGCAAGAGCGAGCCGGCCTTCAGCCCCCGCAAGGAGAGTAGTGTATCGCTCCTGGTGGCTGTTTTTCGGTGATTCGGACGGATGACGCGCCCGCTGCCTCCTCGGGGGCCGGGCGCTATTTCGATGCCGGCGGCGCGGTCCCCACGTCCCGCAGTCCATGCACTTCGGCATCGTACTGACCCAGATACGTTTCAGCCCCCTGGCGGTCACCCTGGAGGTCGCACGCCCTGGCCATCTGCAGCAGCAGCGGGGCGCGGTCCGCGGGCGCCTCGGCTCGGGCGATGCCGTACCGGTAGAAGGGCATGGCCTGGTCCGGTCGGCCCATGGTCAGCCAGACATTGCCCGACACCAGCGCGGTTTCGGCCATCCGGGTCTGGTGCGCCGCCGCCTGTCCCTGCGCCGCGAGGCCAGCCACCGGCACGTCGTCGGACAGCCTCAGCCGGTAGACATCCAGGATGCTCACCGCGTTGTCCAGGGTGAAGCTGCCCCGGAGCAGGACCTTCAGGTGACGGGGCGGATGGAATTCAAGGGACGGCCGGTCATCGGTGATGACCGATGCGCCGCGGCAGTATTCCCGGACGGTGCGCGGTCCCAGGGCGTGGAGCTGCAGCAGGTCCTGGGGCAGGGGCAGCCTGAGGGCGGCCAGGGCCTGGGCCAAAGGGGGCTCCTGGTAGGCCTTGACCAGGTCAGGCCACGGCACGGCCACCGGAGCGTCCTTGCTGGCCACGATCAGTCCCTGGCCGCTGTGCAGCCACAGGGTGGTCTCCGGGAAGACTTCCTGGACCGTGCGCAGGATGGCGCCCGCCTCCGGGCGGGTCACGAGATGAAAGGGAAGCCACTGCACCAGGAGCCCGCCGGGGTTCAGGCGCGCCTTGGCCAGGGCATAGTATTCCTTCGAATACAGGTTCACCACTCCGGCCTGGGTGGGCGGCATGGGTTCGGCGGTGATGATGTCGTAGGCTTCCCGGGTGGTCTCGAGGAAATGCCGGCCGTCATCCTGGATCAGCCTGGCCCGGGGGTCGGCGAAGACCCGGTGGTTGACGGCCGCGAACTTCGGGGCGAATTCCAGCACGCTCCGGTTCAATTCCACCGCGTCCACCGTGGCGCCGGGGTGCTGCAGGGCCGCGCCGGCCGTGCTTCCGGTGCCGAAGCAGATCACCAGGACCCTCGGTCCGGCAGGACCGGAAGGCTTCCAGAGCAGGATGGGCAGGTGGCTCATCATGGGCATGTAGGCTGCCCGCTCGCCGTCGGTGGAGGCCTCGAAACCGTTGATCCGCAAGGACAGCACCCCGCCGGTGGTCCGGACTACGGCCACCGAGGCGGTCACGTCGTCCCGGGCCGCAACCACCGCCATCGCCGGACCTTGCACGAATCCCTGGAGATCGAAGGGAATGGGTCCCGGAAGTTGCAGCAGGAACGCCGCGGCGGCCGCACCCGCCACGCCGGTGGCAAGGATCTTCCAGGCCTTGGACGGCCCCGGGATGAGCAGGCCGATACTGGCCTGCAGGATGGCCAGGGCCAGGAGGCAGCCCTTCAGGGTCAGCCCGGGAATGACCAGGTAACCGACCAGGAGGGAACCGAGGATGGCCCCGGTCGTATTCACCGCCAAGGCCGAGCCGATCCGCCGTCCCGCGCGGCCGAAGTCATCCACCAGCAGCCGCATTCCCAGCGGGAACACCATCCCCATGAGCGTCGCCGGCAGCAGCATGACCAGGGCACTGCCCAGGAAAGTGACCAGCAACTGCAGGCTGCCGGTGTAGCCCAGCCTGGCGCCCCAATGGGTGTTCCAGCCAGGGATCCGCGCCGCCACCGGAGTCAGGGCCAGGGCGGCGGCCGCGGCCAGGATCTGGCTCCAGGCGAGCAGGGCCATCAAGTCCAGGCGTCGCTCCAAGGCCGCGAAGGCGAGGCTGCCCAGGGCCAGCCCCAACAGGAAAACCGTGAGGATCAAGGTGAACGAGTAGATGGTGCTGCCGAAGATGAACACCAGGATGCGGGTCCAGGCCACTTCGTAGCCCATGGTCAGGAAGCCGGACAGGGCCACAGCGGCCCACACCAGGTTCCGCCCGGATGGTACCGTGGCCGCCCGCTCGGGTTGCCGCACGATCGCCTCCGGTTCCGGACCGGCGCCCTTCACCCTGGACAGGAGCATGGCGCCCAGGCCCACGGCGGTGTTCACCAGGATGGCCAGGTTCAGGGTGCCCTGCATGCCCAGGAAGCGGATCAGCCAAAGTCCGGTGGCCGCGCAACCAAAGAGGGCACCCACCAGGTTGACGAAGTAGAGCAGGCCCAGGTCCCGGCCAAAGGCGGCGTCCCCTCGCGCGACGAACCGCACCAGCAGGGGCAAGGTCCCGCCCATGAGGGTGGTGGGAACCAGCAGCAGGGCGGTGGCCAGGGCCAGCCGAACACCCAGAAGGGCCAGGGGGCCCTGGCCGGAGTGGGGAACGGAGGCCACATAGGCCCTGCCCAGGGCGTGCAGAAGCCACGGCTGGCCCAGGGCGAAGGCGCCGATGCCCAGTTCCAGCCCGGCATAATAGACCAGCAGGTGCCGGCCGCGATCAGCCACTTTACCGAACAGCCAAGCGCCCAGAGCCGTGCCGCCCATGAATACCGCCAGCACCGCACTGACCGCCGGCGTGGTCGCTCCGGCCAACAGGGTCAGCTGCCGGGTCCAGATGATTTCATAAGCCAAGGCACTGGCGCCCGAGCCCATGAACAACGCACAGACCCAGTTGCGGAACAGGGTGGGCTTAGGGGCTGGGTCGGAGGGCAATGGCAGGCTCCCAGCGGGGGTGGACCGTGTTCATTGGTTGAGGCTAGAGATTACCATCCCGACTCCCGGATGACGGCCCATAGGAAGCCTTCCGACCACCGGATCGGGGCAACCAGAGGGTCATCAGCGGGTCCCAGGGTCTACCGGCGGTGGGGGTGGCGGGGCCGGTCCCCTGCAAACCACGACGGCAACCTCATGGTGGAGGAGATGGTTCAGGCTGCTGCCCTGGCTGCCGCCTCCGCCATCAGTCCAGTTTCCCTGCCGGGAGCACGAAGCCCTCGGGCAGGCGCAGCTTGAAGCGCCTGGCGATGACCGGCAGGATCTCCTCGTCCCGTAGCTGGCGCACCTTGGACAGCCCGGCCCGGGTTTCGGTCAAGGTCCGTCCCCGCAGGGCCAGGCGGCACACCGGATTGGCGATCTGGACCGTGAGGTGGCGCACGAAGATGGAGTCCGGATGGGTGCCCGCGAAGTGGCTGGCCACCTCCCAGTCGATGGGGTGCACCGGTTCCAGGCTGAAGGCGTAGAGGTCCCGCCAAGTGGCCCCGTCCCAGGCCTGGAGCACCCGGAAGGGGCCCTCGGGCGCCACCCGGTGCTGTTCCCCGAAGCGCTCCCAAACGGTGCCGTCCAGGGGCACCGGCCCCAGGATCCCGTCGCCCCCGAAGCCCACGTCCACCAGCCACGACCTGCCCTCCAGGTCCACCCGCAGCACCCCGTGGGTGCGCGGCCGGAGGTGATCGGTCCCCGGGTGCCGCACCCGGGCCTCCAGGGTGGCCACCTGGAAGCCCAGGGCCCGCAGCACCGCGGCGAACAAGGTGTTGTGCTCGAAACAGTAGCCGCCCCGGCCGGCGGTCACCAGCTTGGCCTGGAGGCCGGGCAGGTCCAGGCGCACCGGCAGGCCCCGGATGGGGTCCAGGTTCTCGAACGGCACGGCCGCCTGGTGCCGCACATGCAGGGCCTCCAGGGCCTCCATGCCGGCCTCCTCCGGCCCCCAGTAGTCGATGCGCCGGAAATAGGCCTCCAGGTCCAGCGCCGACGGCCACCCGGGCCCGGCCTGGGGGACGGTTGCCGTGACTGCGGACATGGGGACCTCCTAGAACTTCAATATGGCGGCCCGGACTCGCCTGTCGAGGCTGGACATATCTTTTTTTTCAAGTTATAGGCGCGTGCAGGCGCGGCCCTGGAGCCTTCCGGCCAGGGGCCCAATTCAGGCGCCCGGAACGCCCAGGATCTCCCGCTCCAGACTTTGCAGCTGCCGGATGCGGGCGAAAAGCCCCGGGCGGGCCGCCAGTTCCTGGGGCGTCCCCCGCTGGATGGCCCGGCCGTCCTCCAGCACCAGGACCTGGTCGCACAGTTCCGCCACGAACACCCGGTGGGTGGCCAGCACCACCGTCACGTCCTTCAGGAATCCGCGCAGATTCTCCAGGATCCGGGCCTCGGTCTCGGAGTCCACCGCCGACAGGGCGTCGTCCATGAGCAGCAGCCGGGGCCGGCGCAGCAGCGCCCGGGCCAGGGCGGCGCGCTGGCGTTCCCCGCCGGAGAGCGAGACCCCCCGCTCGCCCACCACCGTGTCCAGGCCCTGGGGCAGGCGGCGGATGAGGTCGTCCAGGCACACCACCCGCGCCGTCTCCCACAGGTCCGCCTCGCTGGCGTCGGGGCGCCCCATGGCCAGGTTCTCCCGCAGGCTGGCCGAGAACAGGAAGGCGTCCTGGGGCACCCAGCCGATGCCCGCCCAGTGCTCCCGCAACCGGTCCCGGTCCAGGGCGGCGCCGTCCAGGCGCAGGCTGCCCTCCTGAGGTTCCCGCAGGCCCGCCAGCACCTGGAGCAGGACTGTCTTGCCCGAGCCGATGGACCCCAGCACCGCCAGGCGGGCCCCGCCCTCCAGGTCCAGGTCCAGGGGCCCCAGCCCCCGCCCGGACTCGAACCGGTGCACCAGGTTCCGCCCTTCCAGGGCGGCGGCCCCGCGGAGCCGGAGGGCGCCATCCGTCTCTGGGACGGCGGGAAGGGGCTCCTGGGCGGTGCCCAGGACGAACTCGATGCGCTCCTGGCCGGCCTTGCCCCGCTGGAACAGGTTGGCCGCCCAGCCCAGGGACATGACCGGCCAGGCCAGGGCCGCCAGGTAGCCGGTGAAGGCCGTGAGGTCCCCCAGGGTGAGGCCGCCCCGCAGCACCAGGCTGCCCCCGTAGGCCACCAGGACCAGGGCCGAGAGCCCCGCCGTGAAGGCGGACAGGGGCAGGTACATCCCGAACAGCACCGTCTGCTTGATGTTCATGCGCGCCTGCTCCCGGCTGAGCTGGCCGAACTCCGCCACCCGCAGGTCCTCCAGGCCGAACGCCTGCACCACCCTCTCGCCGGAGATGGTCTCGTGGCTGAAGGTGTTCAGGCGGGACGTGACGATCTGGATGCGCTGCTGCAGGCGGTGGCTCGCCCGGCCGACGAAGTAGAACCCCAGGGCCAGGAGGGAGAACGGCAGCAGCACCGCCAGGGTCAAGCGCGGGCTGGAGTGCACCATCAGCGCCACGGTCATGGGCAGCAGGGTGACGGTCTGGAGCAGGCTCATGAGGCCGGGGCCGGTGGCCATGCGCACGGTGTTCACATCGTCGCCGGTGCGGCTCATGAGGTCCCCGGTGAGGCTGCGCTCGTAGAAGGCCTGGGGCATGGCCAGGAGGAAGTCGTAGATCTGTTCCCGCTGCAGCTTCTCCACCGCCCGGCTGAGGCCGATGAGGATGTTGCGCATGAGGTAGCGCCCGATCCCGGCGACCAGGGTGAAGCCGATCATCCACGCCAGGTCCCGGCGGCTGTCGGCCCACGCGCGCAGTTCCAGGGCATGCACCGCCCGCCCGGACCAGAACGGCACCCAGGCCGCCGCCAGGCTGCACAGCACCGTCGCCAGCAGGCCCAGGACCAGGGCCCGCCGGTGCGGCGCCACCAGTTTCCACCACCAGGGCGCGCGCTTGGCCAGACCGGATTCCACAGAACCTCCAACTGCATCATGATAGCGGGTGTTCTGACACGTGACCCGGAGGCCCCCATGTCGCTCATCGGCAAGCCCGTTCCCCCCTTCTCCCTGGCCGACGACCAGGGCGGCACCGTGACCCCCGCCACCCTGGCCGGGGCCTGGGCGGTGCTGTACGCCTACCCCAAGGACGCCACCCCCGGGTGCACCACCGAGGCCTGCGACTTCCGGGACAGCTGGTCCCGGGTCAAGGCGGCCGGAGCCAGGGTCTACGGCATCTCCCGGGACTCGGTGGCCTCCCACCAGAAGTTCCGGGCCAAGCAGGAGCTGCCGTTCCCGCTGCTCTCGGACCCGGACAAGACGCTCCTGGCCCCCCTGGGCGCCTGGGGGAAGAAGGTCATGTACGGCAAGGAGACGGAAGGCATCATCCGGTCCACCTTCCTGGTCGATCCCAAAGGGGTGATCCGGCACGTGTGGCCCAAGGTGAGCGTGAAGGGGCATGTGGAGGACGTGCTGGAGACGCTGGAAGGACTCAAGAAGGGCTGACGCCCGGCGCCGCGTTCCCAGAGTCTGGTAACTGGCCAAGCCTCCAACCCCCGATTGCAGGGAGCCTGGCCAGACCCTCCCGCGTGCTGCTTTCGGCTGACCGGACCGGTCAAATACAGATAATCATGGCGGCGGCGCTCAAGAAAGCCATGAAACCGCATGTTCCGGAACCGGGAGCCATGAGTGAAAACCAGATCCAACAACCCAACGGGCTGCTGAATCCTGAACCTGCTTGACGATGGATCAAACTAGACTAGACTTGGTCACCGAGGTCCATGATGAATACAGTCGTCAACATATATGAAGCCAAGACTCGACTTTCGGCGCTGGTGGATCAAGCAGCAAGGGGAGATGACGTTATTATCGCTCGCAATGGCAAACCCCAAGCGCGGATCACCTCCCTGGTGCCAGCAAAGGGCCAGATCAAATATGGGCTCCTCAAGGGCAAGTTCACGGTCCCCGATGACTTCGACGCCCCAAACCCAGATATCGAAGCCCTGTTCTACGGCGGTCCAAAGTGAGACTGCTGCTGGATACCCACATCTTTCTCTGGTTGAACGCCGATGACCCCAAGCTCACGAAGAAGGCGAGGAAACTGATCGACGAGGCCCAGGAGGTCTTTGTCTCATCAGTTGTGTTCTGGGAACTGGCCATCAAAATCAGTCGCGGCGATCTGACGGCAGACCTGGAGGAGTTGAGGTCGGCCCTATACAGCAATGCCTTCACCATCCTGCCCATCACCATCGAACATGCCTGTGCCACCGCCACGCTGCCCTGGCACCACAAGGATCCTTTCGACCGGATGCTGCTGGCACAAGCAATCACCGAACCCCTGCGGTTGATGACCGCCGATCCCCAACTAGAGCCCTATTCCGACCTCATTATTCGAGTGTAGGAATCGCCAACGAATGTCCGTTCTCTCGCGGACGCTCACCTGTACCAGTTCCGAGCCGTACCGGCGGCATTATCCGTCCCGACTCCGGAGAGCCCGGTCAGTCCCCCATGATGTTGAAGCCGCCGTCCACGTAGAGCACCTGCCCGGTGATCCCCCGGGACATGGGGCTGAGCAGGAACAGCGCGGCGTCGGCCACCTCCTCGGTCTCGGTGTCCTTGCGCAGGGGCGCCCGGTTGCGGTGCTGGCGCTGCATGCCGCCGAACCCGGAGATGCCCGAGGCGGCCAGGGTCTTGATGGGGCCGGCGGAAAGCGCGTTGACCCGGATCCCCGCCGGGCCCAGGTCCGCGGCCAGGTAGCGCACGCTGGCCTCCAGGGAGGCCTTAGCCACCCCCATGACGTTGTAGTTGGGGATCACCCGGGTGCTGCCCAGGTAGGTGAGGGCCACCACGGCGCCGCCGGTGCCCATTAGGGGCTGGGCGGAGTTGGCCAGGGCGGCCAAGGAGTAAGCGCTCACATCGTGGGCCACCCGGAAGGCCTCCCGGCTGGTGGCCACGAAGGAACCCTCCAGCGCCTCCCGGGGGGCAAAGGCCACCGCGTGCACCAGGAAATCCAGATTCCCCCACACCCGTTTGAGCAGCTCGAACGTCATGAAAATTTGTTTATCAGAGGCGACATCCATGGGGATCAGCACCGGCTTGTCCAGTCCTTCCGCCAGTTCCCGCACGTGCTTGCCGAGGCGTTCATTCTGGTAGGTGATGGCCAGCTCCGCGCCCTCCGCCGCCAGTTTCTGGGCGATGCCCCATGCAATTGACCACTTATTTGCGACCCCCACCACCAGCCCGCGTTTTCCCGCCATGAGCATGCTTGCCTCCCCCAAAGATCCGCGACATCTTCTCAAGGTTCGTGCCGCAACGCGAGTCTCCCCGCCCATTCACCCTATGCTAGGGATGGAATAATTATCATGAAATCGACTCCTGCCCTCGTTTTCCTTTTCGTTGCCCCGGCCCTGGCCGCCGCCTACGCCCCCCGGGCCGACCTGGAGGCCGGCCACTACCTCAAGGCCCTGGACGAGGCGGACGCCCAGATCAAGCTCCAGCCCGGCGACGCCCTGGCCTGGGCCGTCAAGTCCCAGGCCCTCACCGCCCTGGTGCGCCTGCCCAAAGCCCTGGAGGCGGCCGACAAGGCCCTGGCCCTCAAGCCGGGATTGCCGGACGGACTCCTGGCCCGGGCCATGGCCCAGGGTGGCCAGGCCGTGCAGCAGCGCAACCTGGGCAGCCTGGTCAAGATCGCCAACGCCATGGACGACCTGAAGGCCGCCACCGCAGGCGACCCCAAGCTGGTCACCGCCTGGATGACCCTGGGCCTGGCCTACGAACAGATGCCCGGGTTCCTGGGGGGTTCCACCCGCAGGGCCCTGGAGTGCGCCCAGAACCTGAAGAAAGTGGACCCTGCCAAGGGCGACACGCTGCAGGGCACCGTCCTGGCCATGGAGAAGCGGTGGACGGAAGCGCTGCCCTGCTTCCAGCGGGCCCTGGCGGCGGCCCCCACGGATCCGGAGGTGATCTACGGCTACCTGGACGCCCTGGGCAGCCGGGAGACCCGCCAGGTGCTGGGGGACGCCGCCCAGAAGCTGCAGGAGGGCCAGGAGGCCCTGCGCCTGCTGCCCGCGGCCGGGCACCAGGCCCGGCCTCTCACCGCCATCTGCGACGCCCTCCTGGACGCGGACAAGGTGGAGGACGCCTGGCGCATCGCCAGGGATGCCATCCCCAAGACCGACGCCCCCAGCCTGCTGCGGTTGCAGTTGGGCAAGATCGCCGCCCGGTCCGGCAAGCACCTGGAGGAGGGCCTGGCCGCCCTGGACCAGGTGCTGCGGGAGCCCCTGGAAGGGGGCAGCGGCGGCTACGCCACGGCCTACTGGAGGAAAGGCCAGGTGCTCAAGGCGCTGGGACGGAAGGACGAGGCCAGGGCGGCGGCCCAGGCGGCCTTGAAGCTGGATCCCAAGGATCCCAAGGCCAAACGGCTGCTGAAGGACCTGCAGTAGGTTCTTGCCAGGGAAGCCGCCCGGGCGGCGCTCCAGCTTAACCCCAAAGGTTGCAAGGCCAAGTAGTTGCCTAAGGAGCTGTGGTAGCTACGGTTTCCTTGCCACCAAGAGATAGCCCAGGGTTTCCGATGGGTCGGGATCCAGGCGATCCAGCATTCGGGCGAGAGTGCTCGAAACCAGGATGACGGGCACGAGGAAAGGCAAGGTCCACCACCTAGGGCGGGAAGGCTGGAGTTCTCGGTAGCCGAAGGTACCCATTTCCTGTGCCGCCCGATCGAGGCGTGCCCACCGGAACGCCAGATGACTGTTCAATTTTTGTCCCATGACGAACCAGAATCCTCCCCTATGGGCGAGACACTCGATCTCAAGGCCATTCCCATGCGCGAGAACCTCCAGCGCGTAGCCGGTGAATCTATGGAAGTCGTCGGGGGCCGAGTGGATGCGGTAGGAAAAGGGAACCGTCAGGATGAGCCGTCCGCCGGGAGCAAGAACCCGGACCATTTCCCGGACCAGGCCCCAGGGATCAGGCACATGTTCCAGCACCTGGGTGCTAAGAACGGTCTGGAAGGTGGCATTCGCGAAAGGCAGAATGCGCCCGTCATAAAGAACATCTGCTCGTGCCAGACGGGCCGAGAACGAGTTCCGGTATGTATCGCCGTATTCCACGCCAATGTGAGAATCCACATGGGGGGCAAATACCGCTTCGTAGGGTTTATCTCCACACCCGACGTCCAGAAGCTTTCCCCCGGCAGAGCCAGCTGCGTGCTCAATTGCACGATCGAGGGACGATTTTTCAAGGTCCACCCAATCCCTGATCCATGCGGCAAGTTTTGCAAGCGCACCGTGATTCATGGGAGAGGGGAGCAATAAACAGCGACCATGGGCTTAGCGTTTATATTCATTTTAGGAGAATATCACACAAAACCGCGACACCCTTATGACCCTTCAAGAGGCTCTTCCCTGCCGGAGGCCTTGTTTCGCGTACACTCAAACTTAGCCTTTATGACCGTTCCCCGCAGTTCTTACGGAAATCGCATCATGCCATCCAATGAGCCGCATCCGCCACCACGGGCCGAACGATTCCTCGGCTGGACCGTTCTGCTCCTGGCCGTCGGGTGGTGCCTGGCCAATCTCCACCGGGGCCGGATCGCGGGTTGGGATGAATGGGAGTTCCTGAGAGCGACCGATTGGGTAAGGCAGGGTAAGGTTCCATTCCGTGATTTCTGGGAACACCATGCGCCTCTTCAGTGGTACCTCATGGCGCCCATTGAGGCCCTTGCACCCAAAGCCGGCAACACACCGCTTCTCTGGCTCCGTTGGGCCCAAGTGCCTTGCTGGTGTGCCGGGTTGGCAGCCCTTTACGGTTGGATGCGGTCCGAATGCCCCGGCGGCCACGAGCGCAGGCTTTTCGCCGCGGCACTGCTTTCAACGCCTTTCTTTGTCTTCATGGCCTTGCAGTACCGGGTCGACACGCTCAGCACCTTGCTGGCCCTGTTCGCAATCCTCGCTCATTCCCGCGGATTCCTCAGCCGGGCCTGGGCCCTTGGCGTTGGTGCCCTGTGGTCCCTCACCTGGCTGGCCAACCTGCGCCTCGCCCCGATGGCTGTCTTCGGCCTGCTTCTGGCTGCGTTCATGGACACCGAGGCCCACAAGTGGCGTCCCAACCCGCGTCTCCCGGCCCTGGCGGCGGGTGCCCTGGCGCCCGTGATGGCCTGGGGAATCGTCCTGGTATGGACCCACACCCTGGAGGCTGCGTTCAAGCGGGTCATCCTGGACAACGCGCTGGCCTCCAACAGCCTGGCCAAGGGAACTGGAAACCTGTTCCCGACCCTTGCGCCGCTGGTCACCAGTCTGGATCTGCCTGGGATCATCCTCATGGTAGCCGGATTGGCGGGACTCGCCCTTGCTCTGCTGGACCTGCGCAGGCCCGGCCCGATGCAGTGCCTCGCTCTGATCCAGTTGGTCAATCTGGCTTTCATTTGGCAGATGCGCGTTTATTACCCTTACCACTTTCAGAGCGTGATCCTGCTCATGGTTCCCTTGGCGGCCCATGGCGTCCGTTGGGGGCTGGCCCGAACAACCGGCCCGGTTCGATGGCAACCGGCCCTTCTGGCCATCCTGGCCGTCCAAGTGGCATGGAACGGATGGTGCTATTTCACCAGCGCGCCGGGCGAGGATTGGAGGTACCAGGACCAGATCATCAGGGAGGCGGAATCCGCCACGACCCCGGCTCAGAAGATCCTGGACGGCTACGGTTGTGTGCTGGATCGGCAACCCGCTTATAAATACTGGTTCATCCCCCTCCTGGTAAGGATCCTGAGCGTCAAGAAAGCCATCGAACCATACCGCTTGCCTGCTTTCAGTTCGGAACCGCCGGGCGCCATCCTGTATGGAATCAGGATGGCCAACTGGCTGAGGGAATGGCCGGAATTGGGAAGGCATGCGGTCACCCACTACCTGCCGGTCTACCCCAACCTCTGGCTGCCTGGCCTGAGCGGGGTTCTCGCACCCTCGAACGCCCATTGTGAATGGACCGTACCCGTGACCGCGCAATACCGGATCCTAGCCTCCCAGGCCCTCGCGGGGCATCCGTGGTTCAGGGCGCCCTGGGCTCTGGCCATACCCAGCCAGACCCGGTCCTCCACCTGGACCATCACCACTGGCGAATTCCAATCCAGCCATCTGGAAGATCTCAGTTGGTCCGTCAACGGGCGTGAGGCCATGGCCGGGGAAGCCCGGCTCGACCTCCACGCCGGCGACCATTTGGAACTGGCCGGCCGGCCAGGCATGACCCTTGGCGTCATGGTGGTGCCGATGAATCGCGCCCGCCTGTTCCAACCCGTTCCTGGCGATGCCCAGTTCGATGAATATTTCAGTTATTACAAGGAAAATTGATGACCCATCCCGGCGTAAACAGGTCAGCCAAGCGCTGGGGCCCATGGGTGTTCAAGGCCGGCGCGACGGTTGTGATCACCTGGATGGCCCTGCGGGGGATCCCCCTGGGCAGCATCCGCTCGGGTTTCACCCATCTAGACCTGACCTGGGCCGGGCTCTCGGTAGCGGTGATCATCCTCGGCCTTGCCCCTGTCGAAGCGGCCCGTTTGCGTTGTGCAGGCGCCCTGTTGGCGGAGGATCAACCAGGTTTTGCACGCTGGTTCGAAATCTTCCTATCCAGCCGTCCGTTCTTCTACATCCTTCCTGCCGCCGTTGGAGCCGAGGCGATGGTGTGGGCGCGCCTGCGCCAATTCCGCTGGGACCATCGTTCCTGCGGCTTCGTGGTCCTGGCCACCCGCATCTGGGGCATGAGTGCCTGGAGCTTGGCCGCCGCCCTTGCCCTGGGGCAGTTTCCGGGCTTCGGCCCGATCCTGGCCAGGGCACCGCTCTGGGCACAGCAGTCGGGGTTCTGGATGGCCGCTGGCGGCACGCTGGCGGCGGCCTCCATCCTTCTGCCGGTTTTCCTGGCCGGGCGGCAGGGGGTTGGATTCGCGCCCCGAGGATGGAAGGGAGCCCTTGCGATCGTCGCGGCCACCCTGACGTCGGTCCTTGCCACCAGCCTGTCGGCCCAGTTGGCCTCCTGGGCGGCGGGTACCCCGTTCACTTTCATCCAGTCCATGGGCTTGTTGGCTTTCTTCAACTTCTCCATGGTGCTGCCCATTTCCCTGGGCGGCCTGGGACTTCAAGAGGCTTTGATCCTGTTCCTGGGGGTCCCCATGGGGTACCGCCCGGAAGCCTTGGTGGCCTTCAGCGTCCTGCTGCATCTGCAGCGGTTGGCCCTGTGCGGCCTGGGCCTTGGCGTCTTCCTGACGGTCAGGCGTAACGCTCCGGGAACGCGTCTACCTGCGTGACGATCTCCAGGATGGTCCGCTGCACCGCTTCATGGCTGCCCAAGTCAGGCTGCCAGCCGAGGGCCCGCATCCGGCTCGTGTCCAGGTCGACCTGGGCGACATCCCCACGCCATCCACGCGGACCCTCACCGAACTGGATTTCCGGCCGGAGGCCCATGGCCGCCACTGTTAACTGGGCGATCTGGGCCACAGATGTGCGGTCCGGCACCGCCAGGTTGAAGCAGTTCACTTCTTGGCAGGCGTGGGCATGGCCGAACATCATGCCATCCAGGCAGTCCTCCACGTGCACATAGGGCTTGGCCTGGGTGCCGTCGCCCAGCACGGACAGACGTGACGGGTCCCTCCGCAGGCGGCGCACGAAATCAAAGATTACCCCATGGGTCGGATTGGGCCCCACGATGTTGCCGAACCTGAAGATCCAAGCCTGGATGTTGTAGTTGTGCGCATAGGCGGTGATGAGGCCCTCGCAAGCCAGTTTGCTGGCGGCGTAAAGGGAAATGGGGAAAAGGGGGCCGTAGTTCTCGGGGGTGGGCCTTACGGTGGGTTCGCCGTAGATCGCGCCGCTGCTGGAGAACAGGATTTCCCGGGCACCGCAGCGGCGCATGGCCTCCAGCACGTGGTAAGTGACCAGGGTCCCGCCCTTGAGGTCGAAATCCGTGTAGGTCGTACCGAAGGAGATATCGCTGTTGGCGGCCAGGTGCCAGACCCGTTCGGTCCGAAAGGTCGCGAATACCTCGGCCAGGGCTTCACCCTGGAGCAGGTCCAGTTCCAGGAACCGGTATCCGGGCGCACTGCGGAAGGGGTCCACGTGGGCGGGCTTCCCCAGGAAAAAGTTGTCGATGGCCAGCACCTCATGGCCTTCCGCCAGAAGGCGGGGAACCAGGTTTGAGGCGATGAAGCCGGCGGCTCCAGTTACGGCGATGCGCATGGTTTCCTCAAGGAGTGGGCGGGTGAGACCGCGCGTGGGCCAAGTCCGCTGGGTTGCCGATGTCCAAGAAGTGGCGGTCCACCAGTTCCGCTTCCAATTGGCCTTTCCCGGCCAGGGCCGGATAGACGGCCTCTTCGAACGAGCAGGCCCCGTGGGGCAGCAGTTCGACCACTTCCCGCCCGAAGGCCCCGAAGCCCGCGTCCACGTGGGTGAGGCCGGCACCCGGGGCGTTCTTGAGGTACTGCCGTACGCGGCCGGTGGCAGGGTCCAGTCCCACGTTGGCGCAGCCGATGGTGGTGAGCCCGGGCACATAGGGATAGACGGCTAGTACGTTCCCTTTTCTCCTGGTGAGGAAGGCCGAATAGTCGTAAGGCCGGTAAAGGTCGCCGTACAGGAGCAGGAAACGCCCGGAAATCAGATCCCTGGCTTGGCCCACGGCCCCCCCTGTACCCATGGGCACCTGCTCCCGGCTGTAGCGGATGTGCACTCCCCAGGCGGCCCCGTCGCCAAAGTGGGTCTCAATGGCCTCGGCGCGGTACCCCACCAGGAGCAGAATATCGCGGAATCCCTGGTTCGCCAGTTGGGCTATCCCGTACTCCAGGAACGGGCGTCCGTCCACCGGAACCATGGCCTTGGGCAGCCCCTGCGCGAGGTCCCCCAGGCGGGTGCCCAGCCCCCCGGCCAGGATCACCGCGCGCAGGTCGTACGGACTCATACCCGCGCTGCCTTGGGCACCTTCAGAAGGCGAAAGATGCGCTTGAAGGTCCACACGGTACTCTTGAACCGGTGCAGGCTGGTGGTGCCGATGCGTTCCCGGTAATCGATCCCGATCTCCTTGACCCGGAACCCCAGCCGGTACGGGTAGAGCAGCAACTCCACCGGCAAGGCCGGCCCGACGGGATCCCACGGGATCCGTTCCAACATGGATTTTCGGTAGGCCCGCATGCCGCTGTGGAGATCCGTGGTGCGCAGGCCGTGCAGGAGGCGGGCCGTGCAGGCGAAGACCCAGTTCGCCAGGTAGTTGGCCAGCGGCATGGCCTTGGGCCGGCGCTGCAACCGCGATCCGTCCACCAGGTCCCAGCCCGCTTCGATCTCGGCCAGGAGCACGGGAATAGCTTCCACCGGGTAAGTATCGTCGCAGTCGAGGGTGACCACCACCTCCCCGGAAGCCTCCCGCAAGGCGCGATCCATTGCTGGACCATAACCCTGTGGGGGGAGTTGGCGCAGGACACGGCATCCCAGCGCTTCCGCGATCGTCGCGGTCGCATCGCGGCTGGAATCCACTACGAGGATTTCCGCGCCGGGAGCCACGCGCCGGATGTCACTGACCACTTTGGCGATGGCCCCCTCTTCATTCATGGTGATCATGGATACAGTGAGTTTCATCAGGCCTTCTCCCCCTGCACCCTGCCCGCGAACACCATCTGGAATGCCAGGCCGGGGGGCCAGAGGCTCGCCAGTACTCGTTCCACTGGATGCACAACGCGCAGGTAGGCGCGATAAGCCCCACTGTCGAGCAGGGCCGAAGGGTCGAGGCCCTGCGCATTCCCTTTCGGGGCCATGATCTTCTTGATCAAGGGGATGAACGGCCGCACCAGCCCTGGGTTGGCGGTGGTCTTGACGGTTTCCACGCCGGCCTCCGCGAGGAGGGACCGGGCTGACTTCCAGGTGAAGAAGCGCAGGTGCGTGCGGTCCAGTACGCCGGTGTCTGTGTAGTTCCAACGTCCCAGCAAGAGGCTGAGGCGGACGCTCCACAAGCCAACGTTCGGGAGCGACACCAGCACCGTTCCCCCCGGCCGGAGCAAGCGCAGGTATGCCTTCAGCACCACCGTGGGATCTGCGAGATGCTCCAGGACGTCGGCGAAGATCAGGGCATCGAAGGATTTCTCGCCCAGATTCTGGCACAGGGCCGCCAAGTCCTGGAGGTCCATGGGAATGGTGCGTTCCAGGCGGGTTCCGGCGACGGCCAGGGCGCGGGCGCTGCATTCGATCCCGGTGACTCGGTTGCCCATGGCCTGGATCCGTCCAGAGGTCGTGGCGAAGCCGCAGCCCACATCCAGGACCTCCAGCCCCTTCTGGTCTGCCCAGAGCCTCAGGAGACCCCAGTTCACATCTTCGAAATAGAGATAGCCCTCTCTCCCGCTATTCCGCATGGTTCAACTCCTCCGCCAGGATCTGGGCGCGCTCGACGCACACATCGGAGTTGATGTAGTCGAACTGGGCGAACCGTCCCAGGAGGTGGATGCCCCGGGATGCGACCGCCCCCCGCAAGGCGGCCACGCTGGCGAAGTAGGCGTGGTCATAGATCGGATATCCGTAAACGAACCGGACGACCTTGCTGTAGACCAGGGCTGCCGGATGGAGCAAGCCCATCTCATGCAGGTGAGCGACCGTGCTTTGCAGAATCTCCCCGTCCGGCGCCTTCCAGACGGCATCTTCGGCCCTGGCCGTGATTTCGGCCATGATCGAGAAATGTCCCTCGGGCACGCAGGCCTTGCTGAAGTTCTTCGGGAAGGAAAGCCGGTGGAAGGGAGACTTGGCATCCGGGACATACAGGGCCGTGATGGGGCAGCCAGGATGCTCCTTCAAGCCAAGGAGCACGTTGATCAAGCCGTTGTACCGCAGCTGTGCCAGCGCCGCCCTGCCGGCGGCCGGGAGCCCATTCCAGATGGCGGCCAGTTCATGTATGGGAAGGGTTGAGACAAGGGTTTCATAATGTCGCGATCCTTTGGGGGTTTCCACCACCCAGGCGCCCGGCTTTCCGGAGACGCGGAGGGCGGGGCATCCCGTCAGGATCTTGCCGTTGCCTGCAAGGCGCTCAAAACTGTGAACCAGGGCTTCGAATCCACCCTCTCTGGGGTAATAGAAGTTCAACTGGTGGAGATACCCCTCGGTGGGGATCCCGATCGCCGATTTGAGGACATCCTCCAGCGGCGGCTTGGGGATCCGCGCCACCCATTCCAGCGTTATCTCGGCCGGTTCGACATTCCAGATCTTCCGGTTGTAGGGAAGAAAGTACTTCTCCGAAATGCCCTTGCCGAAGGTGGCATAGGCCCATTCTTCGAGGTTCTGCGGCGGCTTGTCCCAGGGGTTCTGAAGATAGCCCAGGATGCATTCAAATCGGTCTTCCGGCGAAAGGTCGGAAAGCCCATTCTCGAACGGGTACTTCACGATCCGGCCCTTGAACCAGATCTTGTTCCGGCGGCGTCGGCGATGGACGTTGCGGCCCAGCACTTCCACCATCCGGGCAAGGACCTGCTGGTTCTTGGAGAACATGATGTGGGGCCCGGCGGCGTCGAAGGTGAACCCGTTCTCCAGCACTGAGGCGCAGAGCCCGCCGAGGTGGGATGACGCTTCCAGCAGTTCGAAGGGCCGTTTCAAGTGGGCGGCCAGGGCCAGACCCGAGATTCCACCGCCCAGGATGCCGACAACCGCGGTCATGCCCCGCCACCCGAGGGTGCCACCCAAGGTAACGGGTTCCATACCTGTCCGGCACCCAGCTGGGTGACGACCCGAGTGCCTTCCATCTCGATCGTGTAGTGCAAGCGTGGCATGCCGTGCTTAGCCATGAATTTTTCAAGGAAGGTGCCATGGTGGGGGCAGTAGAGCATCAGGAATCCCCCTCCTCCAGCGCCGATGATCTTCCCCCCGAGGACATGGTGATTCCTTTTGACCTCCTCGTAGATCTCATCGACCAGGCCGAACGAGATCTTGCTGGAAAGCCGTTTTTTCTGCTGCCAGTGCTGGTCCAGCAGGCACCCCCAACGGTCGAAATCGCATTCCTCCACCGCACCCAGGATGCGGTAGCCCAGGTCCTTGATGGCATGAAGGCTGCCGGCGACCTGGGCGCGAGCCGGGTTCTCCCGGTTCTTCATGGCCTGATCCTGGTCTTGGAGCACTTCCTGGGCGGCCCGGATACTGCCGGTGTAGTAGATGTGTGTGTTGGCGACAAATTCCGCGATGGCCCCGGAGGGCAGGGATACCTGCCGCACCTTTACCTTTCCGTCCCTCGCGATGTCCAGGACCGCCAGCCCGCCAAAGGCCGCCATGTATTGATCCTGTTTGCCGATGCCTTCCTGGAGCACGTCCAGCTCGATGTGGCAGGCTTCCTCGGCCAGGGTCTGCAGGGAGATGTAATCCCTCTCGTAGTGGTGGATCGCGTTCAGGAGGCCGACCAGGTAGGCGCTGCTGGACCCCAGGCCAGTGCCCGCCGGGATGTCGGCGATGGAGGCGATCTCGAACTGGTTCTCGATGCCGTGCAGGCGAAGTGCCTCCCGGGCAAGCTCGTGCCGCAGTTGGGAAACGTGCTCGACCACCTCGGCCTGGGAATAGTGCAGCCGAATGGACGTACCCATGGCCGGCCGATTCACCAGGACATACATGTATTTGTCCAGCCCCATGGCGAAGATGAAGCCGCCGTGCTCCTGATAGTAGGAAGGCAAGTCGGTGCCGCCGCCGCCGAGGGTGACCCGGAAGGGAGTGCGGGTGGCGATCACAGGGAGAACCCGGCCGCGCCCGCGTCCCGGTAGAACATCCGGACCGTCTCCAGGGACAGTTCGTCCAGGGGCATGCGCTCCATGTCCAGCTTCTTCAGAATGTCCGGAGTCACGGTGATGATATGGCAACCGCAGGCCTGGGCCTGGAAGATGTTCAGGACCTCCCGGGTGCTGGCCCACAGCAGCCTGGCTTGGGGAAGGCCCTTGAGGAGATCCAGGGAGCGCCGCATGGTGGGCATGGGATCCCGCCCGGTATCGGCGATCCTCCCGGCGAACACCGAGACGATGGCGGGCAGGTCCCGCCGCAGCGCCTGGGCCGCCCCTTCCACCTGGGCCAAGGTGAGGATCGCCGTGACGTTCACCTTGACTCCCATGTCCACCAGACGCTCCACCAAGGGCAGGGAGGATTCGCCCCGGGTGTTGGTGATGGGGATCTTCACGTACACCTGGTCGCCCCAGCCGGCGATGAGCTTGGCCTGGCGCTCCATGTCCGGGAACTTGTCGGCGAACACCTCGAAGGATATGGGCAGGTCGGGAATGGCGGCCAGGACCTCCCGGGCGAAACCCGCGTAATCGGTGATGCCAGCCTTGCGCATCAGGGTCGGGTTGGTGGTGAAGCCCTTCACCGCGCCTTTCGCCCGCAGGGCCAGCATGTCCTGGAGCACGGCTCCGTCTGCGTAGAGTTGGATCTGAAGCTCGCTGGTCATGGCCGATCCTTTGGGTGGCGGAAATTGGAGTGGGTTGCCAATAGCATACCCGGCAAGTCGGCCAGGGCGCCCGCCGTGGCGTCGGGCTCCACCTCCCCGCGCTTGGAGGCGGACGCGGAGCATGGGATCAGCAGGCTCCGGCATCCGGCGTTGCGCGCGCACAGGACGTCCATGTCCTGGTCCCCGATCAACCAGGAGCCTCCCAACGCCACCTGGTGGCGTCGGGCCGCTTCTTCCAGGAAGAAGGGGCTGGGCTTGCGGCACCGGCAGGTCCCCCCATAGCCCGGCACCTGGCTGTCGGGGTGGTGGAAGCAGTAGTAGGCTTCGGTGAAGGCGACGCCGGCCTGCCGGAAGTGCTCCGCCAGGGCCGCGTGCACCGCCTCGAGCTGCTCCAGGGTGGTCTTGCCCTTGGCGAAACTGGGCTGGTTGGACACCAGGAACAGCGGCCATCCCCCTTCCTGCAAGGCCCGCAGGGCCGCACCGGCTCCGGGCAGGATCCGGAGGTCCCCGGGAGAGCGGGGCGATTCCCACTCGCCGCTGTCCGGGTAGTGGACCAGCTCGTTCAGGGTGCCGTCCCGGTCGAAGAACAGGGCCGGTTGGACATCAGGCGGCAACAAGGGCGTTCACCAGGAGGTGCCAGACGATCCCCTGCCAGCCTTCCGCGTGGGGGGTGATCCGTGCCTGGGCCACCACCGGGACCAGGATGCACACGTCGCTCAGCTCGCGCGCCCGGCCTCCATCCCGGCTGACGACGGCGAGGATTCTGGCCCCCACGGCCTTGGCACGCTCCATGGCCAGGACCAGGTTCCGTGAGGTCGTGGCCGACCCGCCGCCCACCGAGAACACCAGCAGGGCGTCCTTGGCATCCAGGCGGGAGGTCTGGAGCCACCGCTCGAACACCACCTCCCAGCCCAGGTCGTTGGTCCAGGCGGTCAGCTCGCTCACGTTGTCGGTGGGGGCGTAGCTTTCGATGCCGGCGATCTTCCGGAAATCGTTCACCGCATGGGAGGCGTTCCCGGCGCTCCCGCCCACGCCCAGGATGAACAGGCGTCCGCCTTGGTCCCGCAGGTGGCGGAGCAGGCCAACCGCCCGGGCGATCGCCCCCCGGTCCACACTGCGGGCGATCTCCATGGTCTCCTGCAGATAGGTTTCAATGTAGGTCATGTCAGCCATAAGACTCCCTCGGCCATGGTGATCCGCGCTGCGGCCAGTCATCCACCCCTGAGCCACAACTCAAGCCGCCTTGGGGCCCCTGTTCCGGATTGCCTGCCAGGAACAGCAATATCCTGGCCAAGCCCGGGACCCGGCGCTGCCGGGATCGGGGGTCGGGCCAGGACGGCCGGTCTGCGTTCGGAGGATCGGGCATGATGGCACGATCCTAGTTGATGTTTTGAACCTTGAACACCATTGGCGAAGTGACCCTCCGCGTCACCCCAGGTGACCCGACGGGGCACACCCGGCGACCGGTTCCAGGGTCCCCCCTGAATATTTCCAGACACTTTCTCATAATCCCGACCTAAGACAAGCCCACCGGGGGAAACGATTGTCCTCAACATTCTGGCACCCAAATTGCTTTTTTCCCCTACGCGAAGGATTCTCATGAAAAACCAGTCTGGCTCCATCTTCATCGGATTGCTTCTGGTGCCTGCCATTATCGGTAACAGTGCGGGGCCGTCTTTTAGCCTGACCCATGGAGCCAGTTGAAATGACTCGACGTTCCTTGCATAATCTTGATTTCAAGATATAGAATCGCCGGAAGCAACCACGCTTTTCGGTTCTTGCTGGGGCCACTCAGCAATCAATCCAACCTATGGAAAGGAGAGCACTATGAAGAAACAGACAGGCTTCACTCTCATCGAACTGCTCCTGGTGCTGGCCATCATCGGCATCATCAGCGCCATCGCCATCCCCGCCCTGCTTAGTCAGCGCGCCCGGGCCCGGGACAAGTCCTCTGTCTCCAACCTTGACAGCGCCATCGCTGACATGGTGGGCCAGTGGGACAAGGCAAGGGAAGCCGGCTCGGACGCTGCCGGTGCCATTGGCCATGTTGCTTCCTACATGAAGGCCACCCACGCCAATGACAAGGATCCCTGGAATACCGGCATCCTTGCGTATGTCTCGACGTTGACTGCGGAGACGGGCAAAACGACGGCTTCGGAATTCAATGCAATCATTGCGGCTGCTGCCTCCACGGGCCAGGTGAAACTGTATTACCAGCTTCCGGCCGCTTCCGTCGGCGGCTTCGTCGGCGGCGCCGTACTGCTGAACGCCAAGATGAACGGGTCCACAACTTTCAAGAAGTGCACCGCCATCGAGTAGGCGGAGCGGTTCGGCACCATACAATAAGTGGGGGGAGCCAATTCCCCCCATTTTTCTTGTAGGCAGCGAATGAGTACGAACCACCAGGTCCATCCCACCCGCCTCCTGGCATTCCTCCTGGCAGGCCCCTTGTTCCTGGCGGTCCTGGTCTTCCTGGCGTGGCTGCACTTCAAGGTGGACACCGGCGGGTTCGCCGGGTTCATCTCCGACTCCTTCAAGATCAAGCCCATCCGCCAGTTCGGGCTTCGCTACGGCCTGACCATCCTGGTGCCCATCTACCTGGGGGCCGGTGTGCTGGCGTGGCTGGTCAGCGTGCTCCCCGCCGCCCTGGCCCGTCCCGGGCTGCTGAAGGACTGGCGCGCCGGGGAAGCCCTGGGCCTGGCGTCCTCCGTCCTGCTCTGGGCCCATGCGGTGCTGTGGTGGCAGGTGCCCACCGCCCTGTGGGTCATACCGGGGCTGCGCCGGCTGCCCTTCTTCCTCCTGTTCCCCCTCCTGGCGTTGCTGGCCTGGGCCTATCCCTGCCACTGGCTGGGGCGGTCCAGGGATGTCGGGCGGGTCCGGCGGGGCGCGGTCCTGGGCGCCTGGCTCCTGTTGTGGACCGGGATGGCCCTGGTGCCCCAGTGGCTGCCCAGGCTCAAGCCCGCCGCCAGGGGCGGCGACCAGCCCTGCCGGGTGCTCCTGCTGGGCATCGACGGGCTGCGTTCGGACACCTTCCTGGCCCACGCCGGGGGCCTGGACGGCATCCGCTACCGGAACGTGTACACCCCCATCCCCGCCACCCGCATGCTCTGGCACATCCTCTGGGGCGGCGACATCATGAACTACACCATCGGCCACGTGGCGCCCAGCGAGGAGGAGCTCAGGGCGCAGCACGACCTGGCGCTGCTGCGCACGGCCAGCCTCGAGGGCTGGCGGCCGCGCTTCTACATCGACGACGGCGGCACCATCGGCCTGGCCGGGCGGCGCATGGACCTGGACGACGCCCTGATGCCGGCCACCGGCTGGGAGAACTTCGTCAACTCCAACCTGGCGGTGAACTTCCCGTTCTACGCGGTGATGGAGAACCTGCTCAAGCCCTTCCCCACCACCAACCCCTGGGCCCCCCTGGACGCCGGGCTCAAGGAGGCCTTGCGCCTGGGCCGGGGCAGCGGCTGGGTGATGTTCCACTCCTGCCTGGCCCACGCGCCCATCTTTTTGAACCGGGAGGAACTCTGGCAGGTGGGCCGGTGGTGGACGCTCTCCCCCCAGGACTACCAGCCCAAGTCGGACCTGGCCGATGTCAAGCCCGCGGAGATGGAGCACCCGGACCCCCGCACCAACACCTTCCTGGCCTACCAGATCCGCCAGGCCCGGATCCTGGCGGCCTGGAAGCCCATCTGGAACGGCCTGGGCCAGGATCCCGCCTACCAGGATGCGGTGCGGGTGCTGTTCTCGGACCACGGCGAACGCTTCCACCAGGTTGGCACGGCCGGGTTCCAACTGCAGGGCGTGCACGGCTTCAACCTGGACCCCTGGGAATGCCGGGCCACCCTGCTGGTGGCCGGTCCCGGGTTCACCCAGGGCGAGGACCCCACCCCCCGGGACGCCACCATCAGCCTCCTGGGCCTGCGGGCGGGGATATCCCGGCTGCTGGACGGCACCGGCCCGTTCGACGCCGCCTTCCTGGAATCCTTCACGCCCAGGGCGCCGTTCCGCTACCATACCCTGGCCACGGACGCCTTCGGCGCGGAGCCGTACGAATTCCGGAGCGAGCCGGAGAAGGACTTGGCCGTGAACACCTACCTGGCCCCGGGCGGGCTGTGGTGGACCGTCTACAAGAAGACCGCCACGGAACGGGCCAAGGACGCCAGCGTCGGCTACGGGGAGGGCCCGGTGACCACCTACTTCAAGCCCTTGAAGGCCGGCGGAGCGCTGGAGTCCACCTTCCGGGGCTACGAGTTCATCGGGGAAAAGACCATCGACGAGGACGCCTTCCAGAAGGCCAAGGCCGACGTGGAGGCCTTGCTGCGCAAGGACGCAGTGGTGCCCCGCTGAGCCTCCGGGCCGCGGTCAGTACTTGGCGACCGTGGCCGACCCGGCCTGGTTGACGGTGTAGACGACGGTGTTGCCGATGAAGGGATCCTTGACCTGGAGGGTGTAGGTGAGTCCCGCACCGCCGATGGCCAGGCTGTAGTTCATATGGCTCTGGCCCTTGGGGGTGAAGTTCAAGGCCTTGGCCGCCGACCCGCCGGTGGGGTTCGCGCTGGTGTAGGTCCAGGTGTAGGCGGCGCCGCTGGCGCCGTAGACCCCGTTGTCCGCTTTGTACGACTCCAGCAGCATGCGCAGCACCTGGGCGTTGGCCTCAGCGTCGCCGATGGTCCGCGCCCGCCGGCGCTGGCTGAGGTAGTAGGGAACCGCGATGCCGGAGACGATGCCAAGGATGGCCAGCACCAGCAGCAGTTCGATGAGACTGAACCCGGCAGCCCTCGGTTTGCGGATCATGGCGCGCCCCCCCGGAAAAACCCATGCAAAAAACATGCTTTCGGCACGCATTATATCGGCAACGGAGGATCAATCCAGCGGCAGGTGCAGCCACTGGACCCCGAAATGAGCCAGGATGGCTTCCCGTTCCGTGCGCTCCTGGTCGCCCATGCTGGTGTACGGGCGGTGGAACACCACCCGGCGCACCCCCCGGCGCACCATGGCCCGGGTGCAGACCAGGCACGGTTCGTCGGTGACGTAGGCGGTGAGCACCGGGCCGTCGCAGAAGCCCAGGGCGTTCTCCTCGGCGTGGCTGGTGTGCAGGCAGCGCTGGCCCGGCCCGCAGGTCTCCGGGGTGCAGTGGGGCATGCCCGGCAGGGCGCCGTTGTACCCCCCCGAGGCGATGCCGCCGTCCGGGCGCAGCAGGATGCAGCCCACCTTCAGCCGGCAGCAGGTGCCCAGGCGGCTGAGCTCCAGGGCCATGCGCAGGAACACTTCGTCCTTCAGGCGGACGCGCGGGCTGGGGCCGGACTGGGTCATGGAACCTCCTTGGGGCCATTGTAGTGCGCCTCGTGCCTGGCGGGCCCGCCGGCGCCTACCCGGGAGTCACCTCGATGCCGATCTCCTGGACCGGGCCGTCCGGGCGTTCCAGCCACAGCACCTGGGCCCCCAGGGCCCGGGCCAGGGCGTTGACCCCCTCCCGGGTCTCGGGCTGCAGGGCGTTCTTCAGGTCGGTGTGCAGGGTGAGGCGCACCTGGGCGCCCCGCAGGCGCTCCCCCTGGCGGGCCATCTCCCGGTAGACCCCCAGCACCACCGTCTCGGCGCTGAGCCGGTGCCCGGAGCCCCCGCAGTGGGGGCAGGGGGAGGTGAGCAGGCGCTCCAGGCTGGGCCCGGTGCGCTTGCGGGTCATCTCCACCAGGCCGAAGTCGCTGATCTCCACCGCCCGGGCGTGGTTGCGGTCCCGCTCCAGCTCCTCCTGCAGGCGCTTCATGACCGCTTCCCGGTGGGCCTGGTCCATCATGTCGATGAAGTCGATGACGATGATGCCCCCCAGGTTGCGCAGGCGCAATTGGCGCACGACCTCCGGGATGGCCTCCATGTTGGTGAGGTAGACGGTCTCCTCCAGGTCCTTCTTGCCCACGAACTTGCCGGTGTTCACGTCCACGCTCACCAGCGCCTCGGTCTGGTTGATGACGATGCTGCCCCCGTGCTTGAGGAAGACCTTGGGCTGGTGGGCGGCTTCGATCTCCTTCTCGATGGCGAAGGCCTCGAAGATGGGCAGGTCGCTGGTGAAGTGCTTGACCCGACCCACCCACTCCGGGTGCAGGCGGCTGACGAAATCCACCACCTCCCGGTAGGTGTCGTCCCGGTCCACCCAGAAGCTGGCCACCTCCTCCCGGAACAGGTCCCGCAGCACCTTCTGCAGCAGGCGGAAGTCCTTCCAGACCAGGGCCGGGGCGTGGCACTCCTGGCACTTGGCCTGCAGGTCCGCCCACAGGTCCCGCAGGTAGGTCACGTCGTTCACCAGGTCCTCATCCTTTTCGCCGATGGCGGCGGTGCGGACTATGAATCCTTCACCAGGGAGGGCGTGACCCTTGATGAGCGTACGCAGCCGCTCCCGCTCCTGGGGATTGACGATCTTGCGGGAGATGCCGACGTGCTCGATGCCGGGCATGAACACCAGGTAGCGGCCCGGGAAGCTGATGTGCCGGGACAGGCGCGGCCCCTTGCTGCCGATGGGATCCTTCACCACCTGCACCAGGATGTCCTCCCCCTCCTTCACCGGCGGCAGGGAGACGGGCATGGCGAGAAAGTCCAGGGCGGCCCCCTCCAGTTCCTCGTCGTCGGGGGATTCCTCGCTGGGCAGGCGGTGGGCCTCGGGCTCCTCCAAGTACAGGAAGCCGTCCTTGGCTCCGCCGATGGCCACGAAGGCGCTCTGCATGCCCTGCAGGAGCTTGGCCACCTTGCCCTTGTACACATCCCCCACCTGGCTGGCCTGGGTGGCCCGCTCAATGAACAATTCGCATAATTGCCCGTTCTCCAGGAGCGCGATGCGTGTCTCCAGCGGGGTCGCATTGACCACGAGGGACCGTCTGACTTCCATGGTTGTTACCTCTCTCAAACTCGGCCGGAACGCAGCTTGCGGTCCCCCAGGCGCCCCGGGCCGTGCCGGACACGGAGCGTATCCCTTTTTAACAAGTCTAAGGAATTATGGGAAGGGGAAGTTGCAAGGCGATCGCATCACTCATGGACTTGGCCCTGCCGTTTGGGCCCGGTTTCGTAAAGATGGAAGAGGTTCCGCAAGCAGCCCTGGGAATATCGCGAAATCATGCCAAACTCAACCGTCGAACGGGCGGTCCCTGCATCCTGGCAGGAGTCTTGCTGTCGTCGTCCAGGGATCCCAGCCATGCCTTTCCGTTCCCCTTTCACCACCACCGCCGAGCCGGGACGTTCCATCCACTTTCGCCGGCGCTGGGCCTACACCGCCTGGGGGGTCATCCTACTGGCGAGCCTCGGGGCCTGGGGGCTGTGGGAACGGCCCAAGGCCTTGGCTTCCGCCGACCTGGAGGTCCGGGTGAAGATCCGCCAGGCCCCTCCGGACGTCACGGTGACGGCCTGGGCCGGCCCATGGGCCCGGTTCGCCGGCCCGGAACAGTTCCGGGACGCCCCCATCCAGGTGCCCCTGCTGCCGGACGGCACCGCCACCCTGCCGGTGTTCCACATGCCCATCGCGTACCGCCGCTGGGTCCGGGGCTACATCCCCCGGGACACCTGGGACCTGGTGGTCCTGCGGTTCACCGCCCCCGGCCAGGGGCCGCGCTACTTGGGCCTGCCTCTGGCCAAGGACATCCGCAACGGTTTCCTGCTCCCCAGGCACAAGATGACCGGCCGACTGGAATGCGCCTGGACCACCCTGCGCACGGACACCCTGTTTTCAGACGAATAGCCCTGAGCCCGGATTCTGCCGTTCGGTCCTGGATCAACCGTTCCTCCTTGTCCAGGGCCTTCGCCGGACCGGGGCACCCCAGGAAGGCGCCGGCGCACGAAGGTTCTAAGCGGAACCCCTAGGGCCGCCGGGAAGGGATGACACAATAAAGGCCATGAACCACAGATGGGTTTCTTTCCTCGGCGCATTCCTGCTGTTCTTTTTGCAACCTTTCATCGGGAAAGTGATCACTCCGTGGTTCGGGGGGAGCTCCCAGGTCTGGATCCTCTGCATGGTCTTCTTCCAGACCCTGCTGGTGCTCGGCTACGGGTACGCCCACCTCCTGGCGAACCGGGTCCGCCCGGGGAGACAGGTGGTCGTCCACGGCGCCGTGCTGCTCGGCGCCCTGGCGCTCATGGGCGCAACCTGGGCGGTCTCAGGGCGGCCGCTGCTGCCGCCGGCTTCCTGGGCGTCCTGGAGCGGATCGGGTGACCTGTCCGCGGGGGTCTGCCTTATCCTGGCCGGCACCGTGGCGCTGCCGTTTTTCGCCCTCTCCGCCACCGCGCCCCTGGTCCAAAGCTGGTATGCCCGCGGGGCAGGCAGGTCCCCGTACCGGTTGTACGCCCTCTCGAACCTGGGTTCGCTGGCGGGGCTCCTGGCCTTCCCCTTGGTGGCTGAACCCCTGCTGTCCCAGGGGGGGCAGGCCTTGGCGATCTTCGTCGGGTTCGTGGTCTTCACGGCCTGCATGGTCCGGGCGGGGTCCATGCCCTTCGAGGCCAGGGGGGACCCTCCCGAGCAGAAGGAGGCAGGGGCCTGCTTCCGCCCCCTCTGGCTCCTGGGGCCCGCCGCCGGAACGGTGATGCTCCTGTCCGGCACGAACCTGCTCGCGGCGACCATCGCGAACATCCCCCTGCTCTGGATCCTCCCGCTGATGGTCTACCTGGGCACCTTCATCCTCTGGTTCGATTCGCGGTGGGTGAAGGAAGGGCGGCTCGTCTTCCTGGGCCTCGTGATGGCGTTCGCCCTCGCGATCCTGACCCTGCTCCTGGCCCTGGGCCGCCCGGCACCGCTCTGGTCCATCCTGGCGGTGGTCCTCGTGGTGGGGACCGGATGCATGGTCGCGCACGGTTTCACGTACGCCCTGAGGCCTTCGGGGCGCCACCTCACCGCCTACTACCTGGCCATCTCTCTGGGCGGAGCCATCGGCGGGGTGGTGGTCGGCCTCGGAGCGCCCAGGGTGTTCGACCGCGTGTACGAATTCCCCATCGCGCTGGCGCTGTGCGGAATCACCGCCCTGCTCTGGGTCCGCATGCGCCCATGGCCGTCGAGGAACCTGCTGGCGCTGGCGGCCGCGTTGCCCCTGGCCCTGGGTTTCCTGGGCATCTGGAGGGAGGCCCGGCGCCCCGGCCGCTTCCTCCGGGATGACTACGGGGTCGTGAACGTGGGCCAGACGGGGGGCGTCAAGATCCTGGTGCACGCCAACGTCCTGCACGGGTTGCAACTGGTGGCCAACCCCCGGATCCCGCTGACCTTTTTCGGACCGGCCTCCGGAGTGGGGCGGGCCTTCGCCGCGGTCCGCCGGGTCCGGCCCCACCTGCGGGTGGGGGTGGTGGGCATCGGCCTGGGCAGCGTCGCCGCCTACGGGATCGAGGGGGACAGCTTCCGTTTCTACGAAATCAGCCCGATGATCGCGGACCTCTCCCGGGGCTCCGCGCCCGTCTTCGACATGATCCGGGCCTGCCCGGCCCAGGTCTCCATCCAGATCGGCGACGGCCGCCTCCTCCTGGAACGGGAATTGGCCTCGGGATCCCAGGCCTTCGATCTGCTGCTCCTCGACGCCTTCAGCGGCGGGCAGGTTCCCTGGCACCTCCTGACCCGGGAATCCTTCCAGACCTACCTGGCCCACCTGGCCCCCGGGGGCGTCCTGGTGGTCCACGTCTCCAACCGCCTGCCCATCGACCGGGAGGTGGCGGCCCAGGCCAAGGCCATGGGGCTCCTGGCGATGGAGATAACCCACCCCAGCCCTGAAAATCCTGTGCCCCTCGCCGCGCTGGGCCGGAGCAGCAGCTACGTGCTCCTGTCCCGGGACACAGCCATCCTGGATCCCGATCTGGTCAGGGTGTCTTCGTGGCTTGTCCTGCCTCCAGGCCTGCCCATCTCCGTGGGCCCGAGGAGCCTGCCCAAGGTGCGAAGGGGTGAAAGGATCGCCGGCAGCGTGCAGGCCTGGAAGGATTCCCGGAACAGCCTGGCCTCCCTGCTCTGGGCTGGCCGGCCGGCCTTCCTGGAATCGGCCTCTCCCCCATAAGCCGGTCTCGGCAGGGGCGGCTCTACGGCAGGTGGCTGATGAACTGCGCCCCCTCCCCGCCGAGGGTGAGGAGGTGGTTGTCGATGAGGCGGGTCCGGTCCACCACCGCGGCCACGCACAGGGCCGCCGGGCGGGTGAGGGGGCCGGCCAGGGCATCCAGGGTCAACGGGTCCACCACCTCGCAGTACTGGACCTCGTCCAGGCCTTCCAGATGGCGCCGGACCGTGGCCACCAGGGTGCCGGCGTCCCGCTCCCCCTCCTGGAAGCTCCGCTCGGCGGCGAACAGCCCGCGGCTGATGCCCAGGGCCCGCTCCCGCCCCTGGGGCGTCAGGTAGCTGTTGCGGGAGCTCAGGGCCAGTCCGTCCGGCTCCCGCACCGTGGGCGCCACCAGGATGTCCACGGGCAGGTTCAGGTCCTTCACCACCCGGCGGATGATGGAGGACTGCTGCAGGTCCTTCTGGCCGAAGAAGGCCAGGTCCGGCTGCACCAGGTTGAACAGCTTGGTGACCACCGTGGCCACCCCGCGGAAATGGCCAGGGCGGAACCGTCCGCACAGGGTCTCGCCCATGGGCCCCACTTCGATGGAGGTGCAGAAGCCGGTGGGATAGATCTCCGCCGGCTCGGGGATGAACAGGATGGCCACCCCCAGGCGCAGGCACAGGTTCTGGTCCCGCTCCAGGTCCCGGGGATACCGGGCCAGGTCCTCCCCGGGGCTGAACTGGGTGGGGTTCACGAACACCGAGACCACCGTGGTGTCGCACCGGGCCGTGCTCTGGCGGATCAGGGAGGCGTGCCCTTCGTGCAGGTAGCCCATGGTGGGGACGAAACCGATGCTCTGGCCGCTCTCGCGCACGGCCTTGAGGGCGACGCGTAGTTCAGGAATGGTGCGGACGATGCGCATGGATGAAAGGAATCCTCATTGGCCTGGTTGCTGGGGGTCTCCACCCGGGTTCGTGGAGGGCTGCCACGCCTGGAGCATGTCCCGGGCATCCTCAGGAAGGATATATGACTCCTGCGGGCCAGGGAACCTCCCGGCGCGGACGTCCTGGCTCCAGGCCTCCAGGGCGGCACGAATCTGTTCGAAGGCATTCATGTAGGTGCGGACGAATTTGGGTGGCTTCTCAGGTAATAGCCCAACGATATCATGAAAAACCAATACCTGCCCAGAACAGTGGGGCCCTGCGCCGATGCCGATGGTGGGCACCTTCACCTCGTGGGTGACCCGCTCCGCCAACTCGGCCGGCACCCCTTCCAGGAGGATGCTGAAGCAGCCGGCGTCCTGCAGACGGAGGGCATCCTGCACCAGGGCCACCGCATCTCGCCCGGTGCGCCCCTGGACCCGGTGGCCGCCCATGCGGTGGATGGACTGGGGCGTCAGGCCCAGGTGGCCCATCACCGGGATTTCCGCATCCACCAGGGCGCGGACCACCGGGACCCGGTTGGCCCCCCCCTCCAGCTTGACCCCCTGGGCGCCCCGCTGGATGAACCCGCCGGCGTTGCGCAGGGCCTCCTCCACCCCCATGTGGTAGCTCAGATACGGCATGTCCACCAGGAGCAGGCATCCGGGGCGGGTCCGGGCCACCGCCTCCAGGTGGTGGTTCATCATGGCCATGCTCACCGGGAGCGTGTTCTCGAACCCCAGGCAGACGTTGCCGACGCTGTCCCCCACCAGCAGGATGTCGGCCCCGGCGGCCTCGGCGATGCGGGCCGTGACCGCGTCGTAGGCGGTGATCATCACCAGCTTCTCCCCGGCCGCGGCCCGGCGCTGGAGGTCGGGAATGGTGAAGGATGCACGGGAATCGGGTGCGTGGCTCATGGCTTGGCTCGCAGAGAAGGCGCCCGGGCCATCCCGGGCCGGGCAACGTTCCAGTCTGGCAGAGGATCGTCCGCGGGCGGCCAGGAGATGGTCATCCCGGCCCGCTCCGCCGCCTCCCGGAAGGCCAGGATGTCGCTCCGGCCCAGGAAGGCCGGGCGGGATGCCTGCGGCAGGCCCGCGCACAGTTCCTGCAGGCCCGCCGCCGCGTCCTGCACGCGGGCCCGGGCCCCCAGGCGCTCCCCCTGGCCCAGGAGCAGTTCCGCGGAACGGGTCCCCGCATCCAGGACCAGCGCCGGGAACCCCTGCTCCCGGGCGCCGGCCAGGACCTGGCCCCAGGCCAGCAGCGCTTCCGCCGGACCCGGCCCCTGGGCCCGGGCGGCCGCGAGGAGCAGGGCATGGGCGCGGCGCCACTCCAGGTCCAGCCAGCCGGAGCCGCTTCCCGCCACCGTCTCCTTGAGCTGCTCGAGGCGGATCCAGGCGGACTTCCCGGACGGTTCGCCCTGGCTGGCGGCCTCCAGGACCTCCGCCTGGATGCAGCGCAGCCGGGCCAGGCGGTTGCGCCAGACCAGCCCGGCATGCTCGAACCGGCTGGCGGCGGCCTGGTAGTGCCGGCGCGCCTGGCTCCAGGCGCCCAGGAACCCGGCGCTCTCGGCCTCCAGGAACGCCCGTTCGCCCAGTTCCATGGGCGTGGCGCCCCCGGCGCCGGCGGCCTGGATCAGCAGCAGGTCCCCCTGGCCCGGATCGCCCAGGGCCGTCAGGTTGCGGGCCTGCCAGGCCTGGACCTGGGCCGCCCGGGCCCGGTCGCCCAGGAGGCCGAACCCGCCGAGGGCCCCGTCCAGGCACGCCTGGGCCGGCCCCAGACGCTGGCGCCAGCTCCAGCAGGCCCCCAGGTCCAGCTGGAACTCCGCCAGGAGGCCGGGATCGTCCAGGGACCGCGCCAGGCCCGCGGCTTCCCGCAGGCGCGCCTCGGCCTCCTCCGGCCGGCCCATCCCCATGAGCACCAGGCCCAGGACGCCCAGGGCCTGGGCCCGCAGGCGCAGGTCGGCGCCGTGCTCGGCCAGGCGCAGGACCGCGTCCAGGACATCCAGGGCGTCCTGGAACCGGGCCCCCTCCCCCTGGGCCCGGGCCAGTTCCAGGAGCAGGGCCGCCTGGTCCCGGGCATCGGCCCCCGGCCCTCTCTGGCGCAGCAGCGCCAGTCCGTCCGCGCAGGCGGCCGCGGCCCGGGCCCGGGATCCCCGCTCCCAGTGCAGCCGCCCCTGGGCCAGGCGCAGGCGGGGCTGCTCCGGGTGGAAGGGATGGTCCGCCAGCAGCGCCGCCGCCTGGCGCAACTCGGCCTCGGCCCGGTCCGGCCGCCGCAGGCGCAGGTCCAGGAGGCCGTGCTTGCGGTGCAGGCGGGCGCGCGTCTCCTCCGCCGCCCAGCCAGGGTCCGCCGCCAGGGCGCCGGCGGCCCGCTCCAGCGCGTCCAGGGACCGTTCCCAGGGGCACGGACCGCCTGGGCCGAGCCCGTCCCCTTCCGTGGCCAGGCACCAGGCGTCCGCGAGGCATTCCAACAGCCGCGCCCGCTGGGCGGGCTCCGGCTCCAGGCGCAGGGCTTCCCGCAGGATCCGCTCCGCCTCCCCGGGGCCCGGGCGTTCCCGTTCCACCGCCTCCAGGAGCTTGCCCAGGGCCGTGTCCCGGTCCAGGGCGAAGGCCTGCAGGCGCACCGCCAGCAGAGGCCGGCCGCCGTCCCCGCCCAGCAGTTCCAGGAGGGTCCGGGCGCAATGGGCCTGCTCGGCCTCCGGCATCTGCTCCAGGACCAGGTCCCGCACGCCGGGCCCCTGGATCCGGGCGGCTCCGTCGGCCCAGAGGGCGAGCCGGGCGGTGACGGCCGAGTGCAAAGCCTCTTCCGTCGCGTCCGGATCCAGGCGCAGCGCCCGGCCCAGGTCCGCCAGGCCCAGGGGCTCGTCCGCCAGGGCCAGGCAGCGCACCGCCGCCAGGGCCCCGGGGCGCAGGCGGCGCAGGCGGCCGCGCAGCAGTTCCGCCCCCAGGGCCTCCTGGCCCTCCAGGGCCGGCCATGCGCCCGGAGGGCAGGACCAGCGCCCCCTCTCGCAGCGGATGGCGCCCTTGGCCTGGGCCGCTTCCAGGAACCTCCGCAGCAGGCCCGGGTTGCCCAGGCCGGCGGCGCCCAGCCGCGCCCGCTGGTCCCGGGACAAGTCATGGGGACTCAGGAGATCGTCCAGCACCTCCAGCAGGGCGCCGTCCTCCAGCCGGTCCAGCACCACCACCGCCGTGTCCGGATGGTCGCGCACCGCCCCCAGGGCGGCCCGGGCCTCCGGGCCCAAGGTTCCCTGGCCCTCCGGGCCCAGGCCCGGGTCCCGGACGGAGAGCAGCCACGGCATCCGGGACCGGAGGGCCAGGTCCGCGACCAGCGCCGCCGCGTCCGGCGCGGGGCGCTCCAGGCCCCGGACCAGGACCAGCCGGGGATGGCGCTCCTGGGCGAAGGCCATGGCTTCCAGGGCCGCCGCGGTTTCCGCCGGTTCGACCCGGCGCGCCCGCGTGGCGGCCCGGCTGCCGCCGGCCAGGAACCCGAAGGTGGCCAGGCGCCGGGCCAGGCCCCGGGCCACCGCCGGGCGGGCCGCGTACAGGTCCGCCTCCAGGCCCTTGATCAGTTCTCCCGTCATCCGTCCCAGCAGGTCGCCGGCGGTTTCCCCGGGACGCAGGTCCAGGTCGGCGACCCAGAGCCCTTCCGTCTCGGCCACCGCCGCCGCCCAGTCGCACAGCCTGGTGTGGCCGAGCCCCGCCTCCCCCTGCAGGACCAGCACCCGTTCCATGGGGACGGCCGCGCCGAGGCCCAGCACCAGGGATTTCAGGTAGGTGAGTTCCCGGGCGCGGCCGCGCAGGGGGCGCCGCGCCGCGGCGGACCACTCCGGCGGTTCCGCCCAGGGGCGTTCCCGGGCCAGGGCGCCCGGGGGCGCCGGCCCGTCCCGCCCCAGCTGGGCGAAGAGCGCTTCCGGCCCCCAGGGCGAGGGGCCCAGGACCCGCGGCGCCAGCACCTGCCCGGGCTCGATCCCCACCGCTTCCGGGGCCGCCACCCGCGCCGCTCCGGGCCCGGACAGGGCCGCCGCGACCCAGGCCCGCAGGTCCCGGCGGCCGGCGGCGTCGGCCCGCGCCCAGACCCTGGGCAGGGGCACCCCGCACAACTCCTGGAGAAGCCATGCCTTGTCCTGGTCGCAGCCCAGGTGGCAGGCGCCCGGGTCCAGGGGCTCGGTCCTGGAGAACCGGTGCAGGAACTCATCTTTGAAAACATCAAGAACCGGGGCCGGCGGGCAGGGGTCCCAGAGCTGCAGCAGCCAGCGGGAGCCGTCGCCTTCGCGGCGCACAACCCTCCAGGCGCACCCCGGGACCGCGCCGCCGGGCGGGACCAGGCGGGTTTCCGGCGCATACCCGTGCGGCCCCAGGCGCCAGCCGGGCTCCATCACGCCCCCGGGGCGCAATGGTCGCTACGGCCCCCTCGCGCCAATACGCACATGGCGGGAATTCTATCAGCCTTGCGCGCCCCCGTCCCGTGCGGCCAGGGGAACACAGAACCGCATTTCCTGTTTGACAAGAAGGCGGCCCTATCTAAAATCAGCGCCATGGCAAAAAGGTGCGTACTGGGTTCCAAGGGGCTGGATTTTTGCTGGTCAGACAGGGGCGGCCATTGGATTATGAGGACCACGCGATCCCCGGAGAACACGCATGCATCCCTATGATCGAGCTGCACGCCTGGTGCTGCCTGTGGGTGCGGTCGCAGTGCTGGCCACGGTGATGGGCGTGGGCTGGTTCGTCCAGCCGGACCGCTTCAGCCGCGGCTACGCGCCGGCCCAGCCCATCCCCTTCTCCCATCGCCTGCACGCGGGGACCATGCAGATCCCCTGCCAGTACTGCCATTCCGGGGCCGCGCGCTCCCGCATCGCCGGCGTGCCGGCGGTGGAGACCTGCATGAACTGCCACCAGGTCACCAAGGTGGACAGCCCCGCCATCGTGCGCCTGACGCAGGTCTACAAGTCCGGCCAGCCGCTGGTCTGGCAGCGGATCCACAAGCTCCCGGACTACGTGTTCTTCGATCATCGCCCGCACGTCAGCGCCGGCATCGCCTGCCAGACCTGCCACGGCGAGGTGCAGACCATGGACGTCGTCACCCAGCACATGTCCATGCGGATGAGCAACTGCCTGGGCTGCCACCGGGACCCCCACGCGGCCCTGCCGGCCGGCAGCCCCATCCAGAGGGCCGCCGAGAACTGCGCGGCGTGCCACCGGTAACAACCCATCAGGGAGGGCGGACGAGCATGTACGAATGCAAACCTGGAAACACGGCGAAGGCCATGAGCCGGGCGCGGTTCCTGGGCGGACTGGCCCTGCTGGCCGGCGCCCTGGGCCTCACCGGCCTGGACCTGCCCGCGCTGGTCCGGCGCGCCGGCCCTCCCGCCGACCCGGATCCCGGCTCCCGCCCGGCGGCGCGGCCCGCCATCACCCCCCCAACCCGATCGGTGAAGCGCCGTGGATGAAACGTCTCGAACCCCATCTGAATCCTCCTCCGGCCGGGAGGAAGGCCGCTTCTGGCGGACCCTGGAGGAGCGCGCCGAAACCCCCGCGGCCCGGGCGGCGGCCGCCAACGAGTTCGCCCCGGGCGCTTCCGAACCGCCGACCGGCCTGTCCCGGCGGCGTTTCCTGGAACTGGTGGGCGCCACCACCGCGATGGCCGCCGGCGCCGCCTGCTCCCGCGGACGCGGCGGCATCGTGCCCTACACCCGCCGCGCCGGGGAGGTGGTGCCCGGGGTGGCCAACCACTACGCCTCCACGTTCCAGGAAGGGCCCCGCTCCTACGCTGTCCTGGTGAAGACCCGGGAAGGCCGCCCCATCCACATCGCCGGGAACGACGAGCATCCGGTCCTGAAGGGCAAGACCTCGCCCAGGGCCGTGGCCGACGTGCTGCGCCTGTATGATCCCGACCGCCTCCGGGGGCCCCGGATCGACGGCCGGGCCGCGTCCTGGGACCAGGCCGAGGCGCGGGTCGCCGAGGCGCTGGCGGCCGCCAAGGCCTCCGGCCGGCAGGTGCTGCTGGTCACGGGCGCACTGGCATCGCCGACCCGCATCGCCCTGGTGGGCGACCTCGGGCGGGCCCTCCCCGGGCTCAGGCACCTGGCCTGGGAACCCGCCGCCGGGTCCGGCCTGGAGGCCGCCCGCGCCGCCTTCGGCGAAGGTTTCGTGCCGGTGCCCAGGATCGGCGAGGCCAAGGTGATCCTGTCCCTCGGCGCGGACTTCCTGAACGGCGACGACCCCGCGGCCATCGGCGCCTTCGCGGACCAGCGCCGGCCGCAGGGGCCGGGCGCCCCCATGAACCGGCTGTGGGTCATGGAAGGGGCCATGACCCTCACCGGTTCCAAGGCCGACCATCGCCTCCCGATGCCGCCGTCCCGGGTGGCGGCGGCGGCCTTCGCCCTGGCCAGGGCGATGCGGGACCGGCACGGCGTGGCCACGCCGGAGGGGGTGGATCTCTCCGCCGCCGCCGCCGGCCCGGAATCCCTGGGCATCCCGGCCAAGGCCTGGAAGGCCCTGGCGGCGGATCTCAGCGGCGCCGGCCCCCGGGCCCTGGTGCTCTGCGGCGACGGCATGCCCGCCGAGGCCCACCTGGCCGCGCACCTGCTGAACGCCATGCTGGGGGCCAAGGCCCTGGACCTGCGGCCCGCCCAGGCGCTGGCCACCGGCGCCGACCTGGACGATGCCGTCCAGGCCATGGCCGCGGGCAACTGCGCCGCGGTCCTGGTGTGGGGCGCGAACCCCGCCTACGCCCATCCCCGGGCCGGCGCCTGGGCCGCGGCCATGGCCAAGGTGCCGCTCCGGGCCTGGATCGGGCTCCAGGAGGACGAGACTTCGGCCCAGTGCCAGGTGCTGCTGCCCGAGGACCACTGGCTGGAGGCCTGGGGCGACCATGACGGCGGCCCCGGGCTGCTCACCCTCCAGCAGCCCGCGGTGGGGCCCCTGTTCGACACCCGCCAGGGGGAGGACATCCTGCTCGGCCTCCTGCGGGGCCTGGGGACGGACGTTCCCGCCGACTACCACGCCTACCTCCAGGCCCGGTGGCGCAAGGACGTCTATCCGGGCGGCAGCCTGGTGCCCTTCGAGCGCTACTTCGAAGTGGGCCTCCACGACGGGGTGGTCCCGGTGCCCGTGCGGCCGGGGCCGGCGCCATCCCTGAGGAGCGGCCCGGTGAACGCCGCGGTGGCCGCGGCGGCCCGGCCAGCCGGGGCGGCCGGGGCCGGGGACGCCTTCGAACTGGTCCTGTTCCCCGGGGCCGGCGTCTACGACGGCCGCTACGCCAACAACGCCTGGATCCAGGAATGGCCGGATCCCGTCACCAAGACCACCTGGGGCAACCCGGTCTCGGTTTCCGTGGCCGACGCGGGGAGGCTGGGCCTCAGGGACGGGGACCTGGTGCGGATCACCGCCGGGGGGGCCAGCCTCGAGTCGCCGGTGGTGGTGCAGCCGGGGCAGGCGCCGGGGGTCCTGGCCCTGGCCCTGGGCTACGGCAGGGCCGTGGGGCGGGTGGCCAACGGCATCGGCGGGAACGGGTTCCCCCTCAGGGACCCGGACCCGGCCTGGGCCGGCCTCCGCCGCGGCGTCCGCTTGGCCAGGCTCGGCGGCAGCCGCGAACTGCCCATCACCCAGGGCCACTTCCGGCTGGAGGGGCGGGACCTGGTGCACTCCTTCACGCTGGCCGACTATGCCCGGGAGGCGCCCAGGCACCAGCCCAGGGGGAACCCGGCGAGCCTCTATCCCGACCAGGCCTTCCCCGAGCACAAGTGGGGCATGGTCATCGACCTGAGCGCCTGCGTGGGCTGCGGCGCCTGCATCCTGGCCTGCCAGTCGGAGAACAACACCCCGGTGGTGGGCCCCGAGCAGGTCGCCAGGGGGCGCGAAATGCACTGGATCCGCATCGACCGCTACTACGAGGGCGAGCCCGGGAATCCCAAGGTGGTCCAGCAGCCCATGCTGTGCCAGCAGTGCGACGACGCGCCCTGCGAGAACGTGTGCCCCGTGAACGCCACCAACCACAGTCCCGACGGCCTCAACCAGATGGCCTACAACCGCTGCGTGGGCACCCGCTACTGCGCCAACAACTGCCCGTACAAGGTGCGCCGGTTCAACTACCTGGAATTCACCGCCAGGACCAGGGAGCCCCTCTCCCTGGCCTTCAACCCGGAGGTCACGGTCCGCCCCCGGGGCGTGATGGAGAAATGCACCTTCTGCGTGCAGCGCATCGACAACGCGCGGATCCAGGCCAAGATCGAGCACCGGGCCGTGCGCGACGGCGAGATCGTGCCGGCCTGCGTCGCCGCGTGCCCGGCCCGGGCCTTCGTCTTCGGCGACCTCAAGAATCCCGCGACCCAGGTGTCCCGGCTCGCGGACAGCGACCGCGGCTATCTGGTGCTCAAGGAGGTGGGCACCCGCCCGGCCATCACCTACCTCGCCGACCTGAGGAATCCCGCCATGGAGGAAGAGGGACATGAACCCTGAAGGCGCCCCGTTCCCCCTGGACCTCCCCGAGGTCCTGCGCACCAGGCCGCTGACCGTGGGGGAGGTCACCCCCGGCAGGCTGGACGACCACATCCTGGCCTTCCCGGCCCGGGTCCCGCCGCGGAAATGGTTCATCGCCCTGGCGTGCACCGCTTCGCTCATGACCCTGGGGCTGGCCCTGGTGGGCTACACCTTCTACATGGGCATCGGCGTCTGGGGCAACAACAGCCCGGTGTTCTGGGCCTTCGGCATCATCAACTTCGTGTTCTGGATCGGCATCGGCCACGCGGGGACCCTCATCTCCGCCATCCTCTTCCTGTTCCGGAAACGGTGGCGGAACGCCATCTCGCGGTTCGCCGAAGCCATGACCATCTTCGCCGTCATGGTGGCGGGGATGTTCCCCCTGATCCACGTGGGCCGGCCGTGGCTGGCCTACTGGCTGTTCCCCTATCCCAACCAGCGCGGCATCTGGCCCAACTTCCGCTCGCCCCTGCTCTGGGACGTGTTCGCGGTGAGCACCTACTTCTCGGTGTCCCTGCTGTTCTGGTACCTGGGCCTGCTGCCCGACCTGGCCTCGCTGCGCGAACGCACCGGCCGCGGGGTCCGCAAGTTCGCCTACACGATCCTGAGCTGCGGCTGGACCGGGGCGACCAGCCACTGGCGGCACTACGAGAAGGCCTACGTGCTCCTGGCCGGCCTCGCCACCGGGCTGGTGCTCTCGGTGCACAGCGTGGTCTCCTTCGATTTCGCCAGCTCGATCGTGCCCGGCTGGCACATGACCATCTTCCCGCCCTATTTCGTGGTGGGCGCCATCTTCGCCGGCTTCGCCATCGTCCTCATGTCCCTCATCGTGGCGCGGGAGACCATGGACCTGAAGCACCTCATCACCGACTTCCACCTGGAAGTGATGAACAAGGTCATCCTGGGGATGAGCTGCCTGATGGGCTATGCCTACGTCGCGGAGGGGTTCACCGCGTGGTACAGCATGAATCCGTTCATCCAGCACACGTTCCTGCAGTACGTCTGGGGGCACTATGGCTGGTCCGGATGCCTCACCATCACCTGCAACGTGCTCCTGCCGCAGCTCATGTGGTTCCGCAAGTGCCGCCGGAGCTATCCGTGGATGTTCCTGGTGGCCATCGCCGTGACCGTCGGCATGTGGATGGAGCGGTTCGTCATCATCGTCGTCTCCCTGCACCATGACTACCTGCCTTCGGCCTGGCACAACTACCGGCCGACCCTGGTGGACCTCGGCATCCTGGCCGGGTCCTTCGGCATCTTCTTCACCCTGGTTCTGCTGTTCGCCCGGCTCCTGCCCATGATCGCAACCTCCGAAATGAAGGCCGACCTGCCCGGGGCCCAGCCCCGTCACGGAGCCATTCATGAGTGAGACCTTCGCTGTCCTCGGTCTGTTCGACAACGCCGAAGCGCTGGTGAAGGCGGTGCCCGGCCTCAAGGCCCTCCGGTTGGGGCGGCTGGAGGCCTACACGCCCTACCCGGTGCACGGGCTGGACGACCTCCTGGGCCGCCGCCGTTCGCCGCTGGCCGGCATGGTGCTGGTCATGGGCATCCTGGGCGCGCTGACCGCCCTGGGCTTCCAGCTGTGGGTGGCCGCGGTGGACTACCCCCTGGTCACCGGGGGCAAGGCGCCCACGTCCTGGCAGGCCTTCGTGCCCATCATGTTCGAGGTCACGGTCCTGTTCGCCTCCTTCACCGCCGGCCTGGGCATGCTCCACCTGCTGAACCGCCTGCCCTTTTTCGGGCATCCGGTGCTCCAGTCCAAGGCCATCCGGGGCATCACCCGGGACCGGTTCGCCCTGGCGCTGGAGGCCGACGAGGGGGGCGCCGGCTTCGACCCCGCCGCCGCCCAGGCCGCCCTGGAGACCGCCGGGGCCCTGGAAATCGAATGGCTGCCCGCGCCCGCCAGGGAACCGTTCCTCACCGCCGTCTTCATCCAGAGGTCCCTCGCCGGCATCGCCGTCGCCTGCCTGGTTTCCGGGCTGATCATGTACGGATCGGTGCAGATGATGCCCGTGGCCCTGCCCATGCGCCACATGCTGGACCAGCCGCGGGTCGACCCCCAGCAGCCCAGCTCCTTCTTCAAGGACGGCCACAGCATGCAGCTGCCCGTGGCCGGCACCGTGGCCCGCGGATTCCTGCCCCCCGGCTTCACGACCCCGGAGGAGGCAGGCCGGCTGGTGAACCCGCTGCCCCGGACCCCGGCGGTGATGGCCCGGGGCCGGGCGGCCTACCAGACCCACTGCGTGGTCTGCCACGACCCGCTGGGCACCGGCCTGCCCTCCCTTAGCGCCGCCTACGGCGCCAAGCCCGCCAACCTGCACACGGACGCCATCCGCGGCTATCCCGACGGGCAGATCTACGGGACCATCGTCCTGGGCAAGAACGCCATGCCGTCCTATGCCGCCGACCTGTCCGAGGACGACCGCTGGGCCGTGGTCCACTACGTGCGCGCCCTCCAGCGGGCCCAGAACGCCAAAGCCGAGGACTTCCAATGAGCGCCGACCGAACCGCCGCGTTGCTGTGGAGTGCCACCCTCCTGGGCGCCGCCGCCGCCGCGGCCACCTATCTCGTCTACGGCGGGCCGAGGTTCTGGGCGAACTGGCTGCTCTGGTTCATCTTCCTCTTGTCCATCGCCCTGGGCGCGCTGTTCCTGGTGGCCCTGGAGCACCTGGTCGCGGCCCGCTGGAGCGTGCCCTTGCGGCGGATCGCCGAACGGATCTCGTCCCTCCTGCTTCCCCTCGCCGCGGTGGGCGTGCTGGCCCTCGGTTCGCTCCCGGCGCTGTACCCCGGCTCCAGGCCCGAGGCGGCGGCCGACCCGGTCCTGGCCGGGAAGGCGTCCTGGCTCGGCCTCCCGTTCTTTTCCGTCCGCGTGGTGGCCTGCGCGGCGCTCGGCCTCCTGGCCCTGGCGGTCCTGGTCCGGGGGTCCCTGAAGCAGGACCGGGACCCTGACCCCCGCTACACCATCCGGGCCCGCCGGTTCGCCCCGGTCGGCATGGCCATCTTCGCGCTTTCCATCAGCCAGGCGGCGTTCGACTGGATCGGAGCCCTGGAGCCCAAATGGTACAGCGATGTGATCGGCGTCTACCTGTTCGCCGGGGCGTTCCTCTCGGGGCTGGCGGCGACGGTGCTCGCCGTCCTGTACCTGATGGGCCGGCAGCGCCTCCAGCAGATCCGGTTCGACCATGTGTACAACCTCGGGGCCTGGCTGTTCGCCTTCACCGTCTTCTGGGGCTACATCGCGTTCGCCCAGTACCTGCTCATGTGGTACGGCAACCTGCCCGAGGAGGTCGTGTGGTACCTGCCCCGGACCGGGGGAGCCTGGCTCCCGGTGGCGATCCTGGTGTTCGTCCTGCAGTTCCTCATCCCCTTTTTCGCGCTGATCCCGATGGACGCGAAAGGGGACCTGAAGCGCCTGCGCTGGGTGGCCCTGGTGGTGCTGGCCGCCCACTGGCTTGACATCTACTGGCTGATCTTCCCGGTCCTGGGCAGGTCCCTGGTCTTTTCCTGGCCCGAGCTGGGATTCGCCCTGTTGTTCATCGGCGGGACGCTGCTCTGCCTGCGGCGCGCCATGGAACTGGGCGAGGACATGCCGGTGGGCGATCCCTTCCTCAAGGAGGGGCTGGAGTTCCGCCTATGATCGACCGCTACGTCAGCCCCAAGGAACTCAAGCGCCTGCTTTCGGCACTCCTGGTGGTGGTCCTGTTCATCGGCCTGCTCGGAGTCCTGGCCTTCCTCGTGCTGCCCAGCCTGCGCAACGCCAACCAGCCCAGCACCGGCACGGCGTTCTACCCGGTGGGCAGGGTGAGCGGTTGGCTGGATCCCACCGACTACCCCCCCGAGAAGGCCCACACGCTGCCGCCCATCGATCCGGCCACGGTCATGAAACCCAACCCGGACCTGCTGGCCAAAGGCAAGGCCCTGTTCACCCAGACCTGCGCCCCCTGCCACGGCGCCGCCGGGGAAGGCGACGGGCCGGCGGGCAAGCTCCTGCATCCGGCTCCGCGCAATTTCACCCAGAACGCGGGTTGGCAGAACGGCTACCGGATCGAGGACATCTACAAGACCTTGGCGGATGGCATCAAGGGCAGCAACATGGTGTCCTTCGCCTACCTGTCCGCCCGCGACCGGATGGCCCTGGTGCACTACGTCCAGTCCCTCGGCCATTTCGACCACGGCCCCGAGGATCCCAAGGCGCTGGCCGCCCTGGCGGCGCAGTTCGCCAGCTCCGGGGGATTCGTCCCCGGGCGGATCCCGGTGGCCATGGCCATGCGCAAGCTGGAGCAGGAATTCGCCGCGCCCGCGAGCCTGGCCGTGGGGTCGGAGCCCATCCTGCGGTCGGCCGTCGCGGACCCGGCCCGGGCCGCCCTGACGCTCGCGGAAATTCCCGGCTGGTCCGGCAGTGACCAGGCCCTGGCCAAGGGCATCGTCGACGGCGCGCCCGGCAACGGGTTCGCGCCGCAGGTCGCCCTGTTCACGCCGGCCCAGTGGCAGGACCTGCGCAACGCGCTGAACCGCGCGGTGAAGGAGGAAGCTCGATGAAACCTTTGACCCTGATCTTCACCCTGGCCGTGGCGGCGGCAAGCCTGGCTCCCGCCCAGCCGGCCCCGACGCCCCCCGCCGCGCCCGGCGAGGTGGGCATCGCCGAGCGGCTGGGGGCCCAGGTGCCGCTGGACCTGGTCCTGAACGGCGAGGACGGCAGCCCGGTGCGCCTGGGCTCGCTCATCGACAAGCCCACCGTGCTGACCCTCAACTACTTCAGCTGCACCGGCATCTGCACGCCGCTGCTGAACGGCGTGGTGGACGTGCTGAACCAGGTCCAGGCCCAGCCCGGGCAGGACTTCCAGGTGATCACGGTCAGCTTCGACCCCAAGGACACGCCCGAGATCGCCTCCCAGAAGCGCACCAACTACCTCAAGGTGATCCACCGCCCGTTCCCGCCCACGGCCTGGCGGTTCCTGACCGGCCCGGCGCCCGCGACCCGGGCCCTGTGCGACTCCGTGGGCTTCATGTTCAAGGCCCAGGGCGACAGCTACATCCATCCCGGCGCCATCATGCTGCTGGCCCCGGGCGGCAAGATCACCCGCTATATCTACGGCATCTCGTTCCTACCCGCGGATCTGCAGATGGCGATCCTCGAGGCGGCCCGGGGCGAGACCCGCCCGACCATCAACCAGTGGCTCCAGTTCTGCTACAGCTACGATCCCAATGGGCGCGGGTACGTGTTCAACGCCACCAAGGCGGGCGGCGCGGCGACGCTCGTCCTCGCCGCCGGGTTCCTGGCCCTGCTGGTGTTCAAGAAAAAGCCGAGGGTGAAGGCATGAGCGCGATCCGGACGGAGCATCCGCACTTCCCCGGGAGCTACCTGGACAATACGGGGAAACGGAAGGGGATCCTGGCCTGGATCACCTCCACCGACCACAAGCGCATCGGGATCCTGTACCTCGTCTCCACCCTTTCCTTCTTCGCCGTCGGGGTCGGGGCTGGTTTCCTCATGCGCCTGGTCCAGTTGAGCCGGTTCCACAACCTGATCACCGCCCAGACGTACAACTCCCTGTTCACGGTCCACGGCGTGGTCATGATCTTCCTGTTCGTGATTCCGGGACTGCCGCCCGTGTTCGGGAATTTCATGCTGCCCCTGCTCATCGGCGCCCGGGATGTGGCTTTCCCGCGGCTCAATCTGTACTCCTGGTATTTCTACGTCGCCGGCGCCCTGGTGGCCCTGACGTCGCTGTTCCTCCCCGGCGGGCCCGCGGACACGGGCTGGACGTTCTACGCCCCATTCAGCCTCAGGACCGGCACCAACGTGACCATGGCGGTCTTCGGCGCGTTCCTGCTGGGCTTCTCCAGCATGCTCACCGGCATCAACTTCATCACCACCATGCACCGGTTGAAGGCCCCGGGCATGACCTGGTTCCGGATGCCGCTGTTCCCCTGGTCCCTCTACGCCACCGGCTGGATCCAGGTCCTTGCCACCCCCATCCTGGCCATCACCCTGTTGCTGGTCATCCTCGAGCGGCTGGTCGGCGTCGGCATCTTCGATCCCGCCAAGGGCGGGGACCCGCTGCTCTACCAGCACCTGTTCTGGACCTACTCGCACCCCGCGGTCTACATCATGATCCTGCCCGCCATGGGCGCCATCACCGAGATCCTGCCCACCTTCGCCCGGCGCACCATCTTCGGCTACACGGCCATCGCCCTCTCCAGCATCGCCATCGCCGGGGTGGGTTCGCTGGTGTGGGGCCACCACATGTTCACCTCCGGCATGAGCCCCTTCGCCAACATGCTCTTCTCCCTGCTGACCATGATCGTGGCGGTGCCCAGCGCGATCAAGGTCTTCAACTGGACCGCCACCCTGTACAAGGGGTCCATCGATTTCCAGCCGCCCCTCCTGTACGCCCTCACCTTCATATTCCTCTTTTCCATCGGCGGGCTCACCGGGGTGATCCAGGGCGCGCTGGCGGTCAATGTCCACCTCCACGACACCTACTTCATCGTCGGGCACTTCCACTACGTGATGTTCGGCGGCACCGGGTTCGGCTTCTTCGCGGCGATCCTCTACTGGTTCCCCAAGATGTTCGGCCGGATGTATTCCAGGCGCACGGCGTTCATCGCCTGGTGGCCCATGGTCATCGGCTTCAACATGCTCTATTTCTCCATGCTGGTGCTGGGGCTCCAGGGCATGCCCCGCCGCTACTACAATCACCTGCCCATGTTCAATACCGGGCACGATGTGGCCACGGTGGGCTCCTGGATCCTGATCCTGGGCCTGATCATCTTCTTCGCCAACCTAGCGGTGGCGCTGTTCCGGGGTGAGAAGGCAGGCGCCAACCCCTGGGGCGGCGTGACCCTGGAGTGGACCACGGCCTCGCCGCCGCCGGTCGAGAACTTCCGGGAGATCCCCACGGTCACCCATGGACCCTACGTCTTTGAACCGGAGGGCCAGGCATGAGCCAGACCGGCACGATCCACGAGGAGGAGCACCACCACGACTACTTCGGCGCGAAGCTGGGCATGTGGCTGTTCCTGTTGACGGAAGTCCTCCTGTTCTCCGGGCTGTTCCTCGCCTATTCGTACCTGCGTTCCATATACCCCGTGGAGTTCCATCACGCCGGTTCGGACATGAACGCCTTCATCGGCGTCACGAACACTTTCGTCCTGCTCACCAGCAGCCTCACCATGGCCCTGGGCATCGCCGCCATCCAGCGCGGGCGGCGCCGGATGGCGCTGCTGTGCGTGTGCACCACGATCCTGCTGGGGCTGGTCTTCCTGATGGACAAGGCCATCGAATGGACGGAGGAGATCCGCCGGGGCCTCTACCCCAGTTCCGCCCACCTGGCCACCCTGCCCCTGGGTGAGCAGACCTTCTTCGGCCTCTACTACACCATGACCGGCCTCCATGGCCTGCACGTGCTGGCGGGCGTCTCGGTCCTGTCCCTGATGGCGGTGCTTCTGGCCCGGGGCCGGATCAACCAGGAGCGGTTCGTGCTCCTGGAGAACAGCGGGCTGTACTGGCACCTGGTGGACGTCATCTGGATCTTCCTGCTCCCCCTGTTCTACCTGGCCGCCTGAGGGTGGAACCCGACCCCGAGGAGATGACTGCATGAGCGAACCCATGATGGAACCGGAAGCTGGCCAGGTGCACCCCGGCTACGGGGTGTTCGTGGCGGTGTGGGCCGTGCTCGTCTCGCTCACCGCCCTGCTGGTCCTGGTGAGCCGCCTCGGACAAGGCCCCGCGGTCTGGGGCCTGCTCCTCATCACCCCCACCAAGGCGGTGCTGGTGTTCTATTTCTTCATGCACCTCCGGTACGAGGGCCTGCTGCTGAAGACCTTGGTGTCCGTCGCCCTCGGGACCCTGCTGATCTTCTTCGCCCTGCTCTTTTCCGACGTCGCGTTTCGCTGAGGACCCGCCATGGGATGGATGACACAGGCAACCACCGGCGCCCACCGGGCCGACCAGCTGTTCCTCTGGATCCTGGCCCTGACGGTGGTGCTGCTGCTCGGAATCACCGGCTCGATGATCGGTTTCGTGATCCTCTACAGGAAGAAGCGGCATCCGAAAGCCGAGCAGATCGAAGGCAACCTGTGGCTCGAGGTGACCTGGACCGTGGTTCCGCTGGTGGTCTTCGTCGCCATCTTCTACTTCGGATGGACCAACTACGAGTACAACTCCAATGCGCCGGCCGATGCGATGATCGTGAATGTCACCGCCAGGCAGTGGGCGTGGTCCTTCGAGTACCCGAACCACAAGCAGACCACGGTGCTGTATGCGGCGCTGGGCCGGCCCGTGAAGCTGGAGGTGCAGAGCCTCGACGTCATCCACGGGTTTTTCGTCCCCGCGTTCCGCCTCAAGATCGACGTGGTGCCGGGCCGGATCAATTCCACCTGGTTCCGCCCGGTCGAGGTCGGGACCTACGACGTGCAGTGCACGGTCATCTGCGGGGTCGACCACTCCTCCATGCTCAGCCACGTGGTGGTGGTGCCCGAGGCCGAATTCCGGCGCTGGTACTTCGGCGGCGAGGACGCCCAGGCGCCGGTGCCGGAACCGGTGCCCGTCAACACGGCCAAGGCCGGAGAGCCGGAGGCCGTGGCGGTGCTGCGGCGCCGCAACTGCCTGACCTGCCATTCCACCGACGGCAGCGTCATGGTCGGCCCGACCTTCCGCGGCCTGTACGGCCAGCGCGTGGACGTGGTGGAAGGCGACCGCACCCGCACGGTGCTGGTGGACGAACGGCACCTGCGCCGGAGCATCCTCGCCCCCCGCGCCCAGCGCCTGAAGGGCTATCCGGACGCCATGCCGGCCGTCACCCTGGCTCCAGGCGAACTGGATGAGATCGTCGCCTTCATCAAGACGCTCCAATGACCTGGCGGGACTTCACCCAACTCACCAAGCTCTCCATCTCGGGGGCCTCCACCCTCTCCGCCGCGACCGGCTACCTGGCCGCCCAGCGGGCCTTCCACTGGGGCCTGGGCACCTGCCTCCTGGGCACCCTGATGCTGGCCATGGGCTCCTGCGCCTGGAACGAAGCCCAGGAATGCGGCCTCGACGCCCGCATGGCCCGCACCCGCAACCGGCCCCTGCCCTCCGGGCGGGTGTCCCTGGCTGCGGGGGTGGTCCTGGGCGCCGGCCTCAACCTGGCCGGGTTCGCCATCCTGCTCCTGGCGCACGGCTGGCCCGCGGCCCTCCTGGGCCTGCTGGCCCTGGCCTGGTACAACGGGGTCTACACGCCCCTCAAGCGGGTGACGGCCTTCGCCATCGTTCCCGGCGCCCTCATCGGCGCCCTGCCTCCCGCGATCGGCTGGGCGGCCGCCGGCGGCGGCCTGGGCTCCCCCGCCCTCCTGGTCTTGTGCCTGCTGTTCTTCCTCTGGCAGGTGCCGCACTTCTGGGTGCTGATGCTGCTCCACGACCACGACTACGGGCGGGCCCAGTTCCCGACCCTGTCCAGGCATTTCCGGCCGGACCAGAGCGGCCGGCTCACCTTCACCTGGATGGCCGCCACCGCCTGCGCCCTGGCGTTCCTGCCGGCGTTCGGGACCGTCTCCTCCCTGCCGGTGCTGGTGGTCCTGGCGGCCGCCGCCCTGTGGCTGCTGGGCAGCGCCCTCCCCCTCCTGCGCGCGCCCCTGCCTCCGGCGGCCTTCCGGCGCGCCTTCTGGTGCATCAACCTGTTCGCCCTGGTGCTGATCCTGGCGGTGAGCGCCGACCCCTTCCTGCCGGGCCGCCCGATCCAGGTCTCGGCCCTGGCCCAGCGGGCTCCGGCCCTGCCTTGACCGGGGCGCCGCCTCCCCGTTCCACCCGGACCCCGCCGGTCATTCTGGCCGTCTACCTGGTCGTCCTCGGGTGGGCGGTGCTGGCCTGGGTCTGTTGACGGTCCGACGCCCGTCGCGCCGTCAGGGCATGCCCAGCCACGCCCCCAGCAGTCCCAGCCGCCGCGCCAGTTCCCCGAACCGCTCCACCGGGAACCCCATCACCGTGGCGAAGCTCCCCTCGATGCGCTCGATGAACAGGGCCGCGATGCCCTGGGCCGCGTAGGCGCCCGCCTTGTCCATGGGTTCCCCGGTGCCGGCGTACCACCGGGCCTGGGCCTGGCTCACCGGGCGCAGGTGCACGTCCGCCGTGTCCACCAGGGTGTGCACCTGGTCGTCCTTGCGCAGGCACAGCCCGGTGTGCACCTGGTGGGCCCGGCCCTGGATCAGCATCAGCATGCGCGCGGCGTCCTCCGGGTCCGCCGGCTTGCCCAGCAGGTGGTGGTCCACCGCCACGGTGGTGTCGGCGGCGATCACCCAGCGCCCCCGGTTCACCACCGCAACGATCTCCGCCTTGGCCCGGGCCAGGCGCGCCACCATGGCCCCCGGCTCCTCCCCGTCCAGGGGCGTCTCATCCACTTCCGGGGCCCAGACCTCGAAGGGGATCTGCAAGGCTTCCAGCCACTGCCGGCGCCGGGGCGAAGCCGAGGCCAGGATGGGCGGAGCCAAGTGCGTGGTGGTGTCGGTGCTGGCGGACCTGCTCAAACTCCCCTCCCGTTCCGGACTCCCCATTCTAGCGGGAGAAACGTCCCCGCCCGCGGCCGTGGCGCAGGCCACGGCCGCGGGCGAACCTGGCGGCGGGCGGGAACCCGCGGGCCTCAGATGAGCGGGGCCAGCAGCTCCCGGTAGACGGGAATCGGCCACCGGGAGGCGGCGCAATCCTTTTCCAGCTGGTCCAGGACGTCCCGGAGCAGTTCCTGGGCTTCCCGCACGGGGCCGCCGAACGCTTCCGTGCGCTTGGGCAGGTCCTCCTCGGGCACGTGCTCGGCGGCGGTCATGGCGGTCTTGAGGGCCGCCAGGCGTTCCTGGGCGATGCCGGCCAGGCGCGCCTGGGTGCGCAGGGCCTCCTGCAGGGAGGCCGGGGGCTGGACCCCCGCGGCGGTGAGCTTGGCCAGGGTGTCGGCCCGGGCCCCCAGGTCGTCCATGACGGCCGGCATCAGCATGGTCTCGGCCATCTCCCGCAGCACCTGGGCCTCGATGGCGATGGCCTTCTGGTACTGCTCGTGGCGGATGTGGATCCGGGCGTCCAGTTCCTCGGTGGTGAGGATGCCGGTGCGGGTGAACACCTTCCGGGTCTCCGGGTCGTTCCACACCCGCAGGGCCGCCACCGTGTCCCGGGCATGGGGCAGGCCCCGCCGTTCCGCCTCCTGCCGCCACTCGGGCGCATAGTTGTTGCCCTCGAAGCGGATGGGCTTGGTCTGGGCGATCGCTTCCCGCACCACCTCCATGGCCGCCACCTGGCTCGGACGGCCGGCGGCGACCGCCGCTTCCATCCGCTCGTTCATCTCGTCCAGGGCTTCGGCCATGATGGCGTTGAGCACGGTGAGGGGGAAGGCGATGGCCTGGGAGGAGCCCACCGCCCGGAATTCGAACTTGTTGCCGGTGAACGCGAAGGGGCTGGTGCGGTTGCGGTCGGTGGCGTCCTTCTCCAGGGCCGGCAGGCTGGCCAGGCCCAGGTCCAGGATCTCCTTCTCGGTGGCGTCCGCCACGTCGCCCCGTTCGATGGCGTCCAGGACGCGGTTGAGCTGGGACCCCAGGTACACCGACATGATGGCCGGCGGCGCCTCGTTGGCGCCCAGGCGGTGGTCGTTGCCGGCGAAGGCGATGGCCGCGCGGCACAGTCCGCCGTGCCGGTGGATGGCCTTCAGGGTGGCCGCCAGGAAGAACAGGAACTGGACGTTCTCGGCCGGGGTGTGCCCGGGCTCCAGCAGGTTGTGCCCCTCGTCCGTGGCCAGGCTCCAGTTCACGTGCTTGCCGGAGCCGTTGATCCCGCTGAACGGCTTCTCGTGCAGGAGCGCCGCCAGCCCGTGGCGCTCGCCCACCGCCTTCATCAGTTCCATCATGAGCTGGTTGTGGTCGGAGGCGATGTTGGCCGGCTCGTAGATGGGCGCGATCTCGAACTGGTTGGGGGCCACCTCGTTGTGCCGGGTCTTGGCGGGAATGCCCAGCTTGAAGCATTCCAGTTCCACTTCCTGCATGAAGCCCAGCACGCGCTCCTTGATGCTGCCGAAATAGTGGTCCTCCAGTTCCTGGCCCTTGGGCGGCCGGGAACCCTGCAGGGTCCGGTTGGCGAACATCAGGTCCGGGCGCTGGCGGGCCAGTTCCAGGTCCACCAGGAAGTACTCCTGCTCCGGTCCGCAGTTGGCCAGCACCGACGTGGGGCTGACGCCGAAGTGGCTCAGGGCCTTGAGGGCGGAGCGGCTCACCGCCTCCATGGAGCGCAGCAGCGGCACCTTGTTGTCCAGGGCTTCGCCGTGGTAGCCCACGAAGGCGGTGGGGATGCAGAGGGTGGTGCCCAGCGGCCCCTGCATGAGGAAGGCCGGGCTGGTGGTGTCCCAGATGGTGTAGCCCCGGGCCTCGAAAGTGGCCCGCAGGCCCCCGGACGGGAAGGAGCTGGCGTCCGGCTCCCCCTGGATCAGCTGGTTGCCGGAGAACTTCTCGATGACCACCCCGGGCTCGTCCCAGTTGATGAAGGTGTCGTGCTTCTCGGCGGTGGCGCCGGTCATGGGCAGGAACCAGTGGGTGAAGTGGGTGGCGCCGTGCTCCAGGGCCCACTCCTTCATGGCCGTGGCCACACCGTGGGCGATGTCCGGGGTGAGCTGCTGGCCGTGCTTGAGGCAATGGCGGAAGGCCTTGAACACTTCCCTGGGCAGGCGCTCCCGCATGGTGCGCTCGTTGAAGGTGCTGCAGCCGAAGAAGCGGCTGATCTTCATCTGATCCAGCCGCTGGATTTCCGAACCTTTCACTGCCTGCACGTTGGTCATGGACCCTCCGGACGGAATGCTTGGATGGTGCGCCGGCCCCGGGCCGGAGCGGAAAACCAGAAACAGGATAGGTGCTGACCCAATGTACGAACTGTCATAAGGTTTTCAATCGTTTTTTTATATCAAAACTTGTTAATTTAAGACTAAATCCATACTTTCAAAGGCTTGACTGCGTTCCACCGCCAGCCCCCAGGGGACCGGCGTAGAATGCTTCCATGGACGCGCACGCCTTGGCCAACCCTGCCTTCGAAACCGTGGATCCGGCCCTGGACCTGGTTGAAGAGATCAAGCACCTGCGCGCCGAGCGCCGCGCCGTCATCCTGGCCCACTACTACCAGGACCCGGAAATCCAGGACCTGGCGGACTTCGTGGGGGACAGCCTGCAGCTGAGCCAGGCCGCGGCCAGGACCGACGCCCAGGTGATCGCCTTCTGCGGCGTCCACTTCATGGCCGAGACCGCCAAGATCCTCAACCCCGCCAAGCGGGTGGTCATCCCCGACCTGGACGCGGGCTGCAGCCTGGCCGACCGGTGCCCCGCGGACGCCTTCGCCGCCTGGCTCAAGGACTACCCGGACCACGTGGTGGTGAGCTACATCAACTGTTCCGCCGGGGTGAAGGCCCTGTCGGACATCATCTGCACCAGTTCCAACGCCGAGCGGGTGGTGGCCAGCATCCCCCCGGACCGCAAGATCGTGTTCGCCCCGGACCGCCACCTGGGCCGCTGGGTGATGTCCCGCACCGGCCGGGACATGGTGCTCTGGCCCGGGTTCTGCATCGTCCACGAGCAGTTCACCGCGCGCCGGGTGGCCCAGCTCAAGGCCGCCCACCCGGAGGCCCAGGTCATCGTCCACCCGGAATGCGATGTGAGCGTGAGCCAGATGGCCGACTTCGTCGGCTCCACCGCCGCCCTGCTCCGCTGCGTGGGCCAGAGCCCGGCCAAGGCCTTCATCGTCGGCACCGAGGCAGGCATCCTGCACCAGATGCGCAAACTGCGTCCGGACGCCGAGCTGATCCCCATTCCCATCGACAGCGGCTGCAACTGCTCCCTCTGCCCGTACATGAAGCTCAACACCCTGGAGAAGCTGTACCTGGCCCTGCGCGACCTGCGCCCTGAGATCGAACTTGACGAAGCAGTGCGCCTCAAGGCCCTGGTGCCCGTGCAGCGGATGCTGGCCCTGGGGTGACCGGCGAGGCCGGGTCCCGGTCGGCGGCAGGTCCGTTGGCCGGGCTCCGGGGTTTCGCGCCGCCCCACCGGTGCTCGGCTTCGTCAGCCCGCGCGCGGCGCGGTCTGACGAAGCACTCGCTGGCTCGTCGAGGCCGACCCGGGAACCCAGGCATCGGTGCCTTCGGGGCGGGCGGGGGGAATCGCATCCGCAGACTCTACAGGTCCTTTCGTGCCAGTTGGACCCAGCGGATGCGCCGAGTCCAGCCGGTTGGCAAGGACGCTCGCTGACCCACTCGCAAATCACCGAGTTCAGAGTCCGATGCGGCTCGACGGCCGGGGGGGGGCGGCGCGGACCCGCGGGACCCGTACGGCGGGCCTGCCGCAGGGTCGGGGCCCGCACGCCCCGGGAGCCCGTCTACTGCATGGTGGGGTGCATTTCGCTGTCGGCCAGGCGCACGGCGAGGGTGTCGAACGTCCCGGCCAGGCGCACCTCCGCGACCCCTTGGCCCGGGCGCAGGCGCAGGCGGGGCGGGGGGGCCAGGACTACTTCCCCGGCCCGCAGGCGGGGCGGCACCAGGCCCTGCCAGGTGTCCAGGGGCAGGCGGCGGCGCAGGCCGCCCAGGCTCAGCTCCAGGGCCCCTTCCCAGTCCAGGTCCAGTTCCAGCCAGGCGCCCAGAGCCACGCCCCGGGCATGCTCCAGGGCCAGGCAGCACCCCGCCGGCCGTTCCCCATGCAGCCCCACCAGGGCCAGGGTGGGCATGGGCAGGGAGCCCAGCATTCCGTCCGGCCCCTGCACCGACCGGGGATCCAGGACGGTGCCGTCCCAGCGCCGCAGGGCCAGGGGCCGCGGCAGGCACGCCAGCATCCGCAGGTTCCCGGCCCGGGGCGCCAGGGCTTCGGGCAAGCCGCCGCGCCGGTGCCACTTCTCGGCGTAGGCCAGCACCTGCCGGGCCCGGTGCAGGGCCCGGGGCCCGCCCTCCAGCAGCGAACCCAGCGCCGGAGGCACCCGGGCATCGGCCAGGCGCTCCGCCCAGCCCTCCCCCAGCTTGGCCAGGCGCAGGACTTCCAGGCGGTTGAGATCCACCACCCGGCCGGGATCCGGGGGGAATTCCGCCACCAGGGCGGTGCGTTCCACCGTCCCATCCCGCCAGACCGCCGTACCGAGCTTCATGCCCGGTCCGAGCGCCGGGCCCGCCTGGGGCTGGGGTTAGAAAAGGGCATAAGGTCTCCTGCCACCAATGTATCATCCTGGGTCATGGCGCCGAACCGGACCGAGCCCTGGAATCCCCCCCGCACTTGGGCCGACCTGTTCATCGCCCTCCTGCTCCTGGCCATCCTGGTGCTGGCCGGGAACAACCCCCGTTTCCACCCGGGCCATGCCCGGCCCCCGGCCGACCAGGTGAGCCTCCAGGGGCGGTTCCTGGACGCCGCCCTGGGGGCGGCCCGGGCCCAGGTATGGCCGCCCCTGCGCCGGTGGCTCCAGCCTGAACGCTCCCTCACCGTCCTGGCCGCCGGGGGGAACGGCGGATGGGACCGGGCCCTTCTCGCCGTCCATGCGGGCGAAGCGGGCGACTTGGCCACCGGGGCAACCTTGATCAAGGACGCGCCAGGTCCCGCCGGCGACACCTTCCGCCAGGCCTGGACCTGGTGCTACCAGCACCAGGGCGCCCCACCCCCGGCCGGCGGCCTGGAGCCGGTGCGGACCGCCTTGGGGAACGGCTACGCCGCCCGGATCCTGGAGGCCCGCCTGCAGGCCCGGGCCGGGGGCGATCCCCGGCCCCTGGAAGACCAGGCGCGCGCCTGGGCCACCCGCCGCCTCCTGGCCTACAGCGCCGCGGGGCTCGGGATCCTCCTGGCGGGCTTGGCAGGGTTGGGCTTCGGCTTGCACCTGGCCATGACCCCCGTTCCCCCCCGGCCGCTCCCCCATTTCGGCATGTCCGGACGGGCGGTGCTCATCGTCCTGCTGGGCTGGTTCATGACCCTCCTGGCGGCGGGCCCCGCCTTGGGCCTGGTCCTGGGCCTGGCGCCCGCCCTCAGGCCCCTGAGCCTGCCCCTGGTCTATGCCTGCCACGCCTGCCTCGGCACCGCCTACCTGTGCTGGGCGGAGGGGATCTCCCTGGGCGAACTGTGGCGGCGGGTGGCCCCCGCCCCCCGGCGCACCGCCCTGGCACCAGGACTGGGGTTCCTGGCCCTGGCCTTCACGGCCGTGCTGGCCGTGTCCATGGTCCTGGGGCCCATGCTGCACCAGAGCGAACCGCCCCAGAAAGAGCTGATGGAATACCTCATGCACCTCCGGGGCGCCTGGACGGTAGTGCTCCTGTTCGGCACCGTGGCCCTGCTGGCGCCGGCGTTCGAGGAACTGCTGTTCCGGGGCTTCCTCCTGCCCTGGCTGGGCGAGCGCCTGGGGACCCGCCTGGGCACCCGCCCCGGGCGGTTCCTGGCCGTGGCCCTCACCGGCCTGGGCTTCGCCCTCATGCACCTGCAGCCCCTGGGCCTGCCCACCCTCACCACCCTGGGCGTGGTGCTGGGCCTGGCCTTCCTGCGCACCGGCAACCTGGTGACCTCCATCCTGGTGCACGGCCTGTGGAACGGCGGGGTGTTCCTGCTGATGCGCCTGATGGCCTAGCCTCTATCGGGCGTACTCCACCGCCCGGGTCTCGCGCATGACCGTGACCTTGATCTGCCCGGGGTACTGCATCTCCCCTTCGATGCGCTTGGTCACGTCCTTGGCCAGCCAGAAGGCCTGGTCGTCGTTCACCTGGCCGGCGTCCACCATGATCCGGATCTCCCGCCCGGCCTGCATGGCGAAGCTCTTCTGCACCCCCTTGTAGCTGTTGGCGATGGCTTCCAGGGCCTCCAGGCGCTTGACGTAGGTCTCCAGCATCTCCCGGCGCGCCCCGGGGCGCGCGGCGGAGAGGGCGTCGGCGGCGGTGATGAGCATGGCCTCCACGGTCCTGGGCTCGAAGTCCCCGTGGTGGCAGCTCATGGCGTGGATCACGTTGTCCTTCTCGCCGAAACGCTTGAGCAGCTCCATGCCGATCTCGATGTGGGTGCCCTCCACCTCCCGGTCGATGGCCTTGCCGATGTCGTGGAACAGCCCGGCCCGGCGCGCCAGCCGCTGGTCCGCGCCCAGCTCGGCGGCCATGTACTCGGCGATGTGGGCCACTTCCTTGGTGTGGTTCAGCACGTTCTGGCCGTAGCTGGTGCGGTAGTTGAGCCGGCCGATGAGCTTGTGCAGCTTGGGGTGCACGTCCGGGAAGCCCAGGCTGATGGCGGCCGCCTCGCCCAGCTCCTTCAGGTGCAGGTCCATGTCGATCTTGGTCTTCTCCACCACCTCCTCGATCCGGGCCGGGTGGATGCGGCCGTCGGCCAGGAGCTTGAGGATGGCCTGGCGGGCCACCTCCCGGCGGATGGGGTCGAAGCTGCTCACCACGATGGTCTCGGGGGTGTCGTCCACGATCAGGTCGCAGCCGGTGGCCTTCTCCAGGGCGCGGATGTTGCGGCCCTCCCGGCCGATGATCCGGCCCTTCAGGTCGTCGCTGGGCAGCTGCACCGAACTGACGGTGGTCTCGGCCACCACGTCCGAGGACACCCGCTGGATGGCCGCGGTGATGACCCACCGGGCCCGCTTGGAGGCCTCCTCCTGGGCCTCGTCCTCGATGCGCCGCACCAGCTTGGCGGCGTCCATCTTGGCGGTGTACTCCAGCTGGGCCACCAGCTCCGCCTTGGCGTCCTCCCGGGTCAGCCCGGCCATGGCCTCCAGGCGCCGGGACTGCTCCTCGATCACCCGCTTCACGTCCGCCTGCAGTCCCCCCAGCCGTTCCTGGTCCTCCTTGAGGCGCTCGGTCTTGAGCTCCACTTCCTTGACCTTCTGGTCCACGTGGAGCAGCTTCTTGTCCAGGCTGTCCTCCTTGCCCTGGATCCGCTGCTCCTGCTTGTCCAGGGACTGCATGCGCTCCATGGCCAGCTTCTCGGCCTCCTGGCGGGCCTGGAGGGCCTGCTCCTTGGCCTTGAGCTCGGCTTCCTTGCGCAGGGCCTCCGCCTCCCGCTGGCCCCGGTCCAGGACCTTGGCGGCCTCCTTCTCGGCCTCCGCCAGGAGCCGGTCCCGCTCAGCCTTCAGCTCCGCCTCGGCCTTGGCCGTGGCCTTGGACACGTCCACGACCGCCTGCTGGGCCTTGCGCATCTGGTAGATGAAGGCGGCGAGGCCGGCGATCGCCAAGATGAAAAACAACCATCCCAATGCGTTCATGCTGATGCTCCTGAAGGTTTGGAGCCGTCGGCACTTGAACCTGTGGGACGAAATGGATCCCCGCTCAGTCGTGTAGGCTTGCCGTGTTCCCTAGCAAGTAGGGGGGCAACCAGAGTCCCGACATAAGGCGCGCCGTCGCGCGGAACGCACAGTGCCGGGGGAAGGTCTCCCATGGCGTTTTACGGAACAAGCGCTCGGCCATATCACGGGCCTCGCAGGGATCAACAGTCTGGCCCATTCCCTTGGGAATGGCTAGCCCCTTGGAACAGGGGACCGGAAGGGGAGATGGCATCGTCCGGAACATCATCGAGCAGCTTAGTCAAGGTCTGTTCCAGGTTCTGAGTGTGCTGGCAGGCTTCCCTTTCCAGGCGCGCCACGCGGTGCGCCAGGTTGAGGGCCCCCATCAGCAGCCATGAAGATGTGTCCAGCGCCGACGGCGGAATACCCCATCTTAGCTCATAGGCCCGTTCCATGTCCTGGAACGTCTCCTCAACAATGGCCACCGCCCGGGTTATTTCATCGGGCGGAGCCTGGGTGGTGACCCGGACGGGCCGGCCCAGGACGTCCAGGGTCAGATCCCCGCTTCCGGTCATTCAAGTCCCTCAACCATCTTCAGTATGGATTCAACTTGCTTGCGGACGTCGGCCCGTTCCCGCTGCAGGGCGGCGTGCTCGGTCTGCAGATCTTCCAGCCGCAGGCGCAGGCTGTGCAGCTCCTCGTCGTGGCCGGTGCGTTCGGCCTTGAGCGTGGCCGCCTCCTCCCGGTACTGGTTGCGCTGCTGGACCAGCGCCTGCAGCTTGCCCTCGAGTTGCTTCAGGAGATCCATGGTCGCCTCGTCAATGGTCATTTTAGCAACCGCCGGGCCGTCCCGGCGGTCGCACCCATGCGGATCCGTTCAACTGCGCCGTTCGGCCCCAAGGGTTCGGGCGGCGGCCAGGGCCAGGGCCATCCAGCCGTCCACCTCCTCCCGGGTCAGGGTGCGCTCCATGGCCTGGAAGCGCAAGCGCAACAGCCAGGCCTGGCGCCCTTTGCCCAGGCCCTTGTGGAACACGTCCACGCAGCGCAGGTCCTGGAGGGGGGTGCCGCCCAGGGCGGCGGCCACGGCCTGGCGCAGGGCCGTGTAGGACTGGCCCAGGTCCACCAGCAGGGAAAGGTCCCGCTCCACCACCGGGAACCGGCTGAAGGGCGCGAACCGGGGGACGATCTGCTCGGGCTCGTCCGGAATGGCCTCCAGGGCGATCTCGAACCGCCATCCCACCGGTTCCTTGACCCCGCTCTCCCAGCCGGGAAGCTTCCAGTTGTTGAATTCGTGAACAGCCTCGGCGGGCACCCCCAGGGACCGCAGGACCCCGATGAGGAAGGCCTGGCCCTCGGGCTTGGACAGCCGGCGCGGAGGGGTGAGGGGGTCCTCCCCCCCCTCCTCGCCCGCCCACACCAGGCCCAGGGTCCAGGTCTCCTGCAGGGGCTGGCCCGGGTGGGCCTCGAACACCGGGGCGATCTCGAACAGCCGGACCTCCTTGGCGCCCCGCTCCAGGTTCAGCCGGGCCACCTTGCTCAGGTCCCGCAGCAGGGTGCCCCGCATCACCGAGTAGTCCTCGCCCAGGGGGTTCTTGAGGGTGCGCAGGTCCGGGTGGTCGCCCTTGGGGTAGCCCTGCTCGGCCTCCATGGGGTCGCCGAAGCCCAGGGTCACGGTCTGGAAGAAGCCCAGGTTGGCCAGGCGCGCGGCCAGCCTGCGCCGCTTCAGGTAGCCGGCGGACAAGGGCACCGGCGCGCAGTCCAGGGGCGGCAGGGCCGCCGGGATGGCATCGTAGCCGTTCAGGCGCAGGACTTCCTCGGCCAGGTCGTCGGGCAGGGACAGGTCGTGGCGCCACGTGGGCGGCTGGACCTCCAGCCCGCCGTCCGCCTCCCGCACCTGGCAGCCCAGGCGTTCCAGGAAGGCGATGGCCGCCGGCCGTTCCACCCGGTAGCCCGCCACCCGGTCCAGCAGCGTCCAGGCCAGGCGGATGGGCGCCGGGGCCGGGGGCATGGAACCCGCCGCCCAGGCGGACACCAGCCGGGCTCCGCCCCAGGCCTGCAAGCGCTGGACCAGGAGGTCCCGGGCCACCCGGGCGAACGCCGGGTCCGCGCCCCGCCCGAAACGCTGGGAGGCGTCCGTGAACAGCCCGTGGCGCTGGGCCATGGCCCGCACCGTGCGGGGGTCGAACCAGGCGCTCTCCAGCAGCACCCGGCGGGTGGCGGCGGTCACCTTGGTGCCGTCCCCGCCCATGAGCCCGGCCATGCCGATGGGCCCCTCGTCGTCGGCGATGAGCAGGTCCTGGGAGGTGAGCTTGCGCTCCACCCCGTCCAGGGTCACCAGGACCTCCCCTTCCCAGGCCCAGCGCACCCGGATGCCGCCTTTCACCTTGTCCGCGTCGAAGGCGTGGGTGGGATGCCCGTACCGGTGCAGCAGCTCGTTGGAGGCGTCCACCGCCGGCAGCCCCTTGGCCGTGCTGCCCATGGCCGCCAGGAAGGTCCGGGCCGGGAGGGGGGTGGTGCCCCGGCCCAGCTCCAGGACCGCCGTGGAATAGAACGGCCCGGCGTCCCCCGCTTCCAGGCGGATGGGCACCAGGGCCGGCCCTTCCTCCAGGGGCACGTGGTCCAGGGGGCCCAGCCGGGCGCCGAGCTTGGCCGCCAGGTCCCGTGCCAGGCTCCGGTGGGACTGGGCGTCGCCCCGGTTGGCGGTGATGTCCACCTCGAGCACCGGGGACGGCCCTGAGGTCTCCACCGCATCCACGGGAAAGCCCAGGCCCGCCAGCAGCTCGCACAAGGCGCCGGGGGTGGTGCCGGCCAGCGCCGGCAGTTCCTTGGTCAGTGCGTCCATCTCGATGAGCATCAGTCCAGCCCTCCCATGGTCCTGAGGAACCGTTGGTCATTCTCGAAGAAGAGCCGCAGGTCCGGGGTCTGGCTCACCATCATGGCGGTGCGTTCCACCCCCATGCCGAAGGCGAACCCGCTCCATGCCTCCGGGTCGATGCCGGCCAAGGTGAGGATGTTGGGGTGCAGCAGCCCGGCGCCCAGCAGCTCCACCCAGCCGGAGCCCTTGCAGACCCGGCATCCGGCTCCGGCGCACAGGGGGCAGCGCACGTCCATCTCCGCCCCCGGCTCCACGAACGGGAAGTAGCTGGGACGGAAGCGCACGTCCGCGCCGGGACCGAACAGGGCCTTCATGGCGTAGGCCAGGGTGCCCTTCAGGTGGTGCATGCCGATGCCCTTGCCCACGATCATGCCTTCCACCTGGTGGAACATGGGGCTGTGGGTGGGGTCGATCTCGTCCTTGCGGTAGACCCGCCCGGGGGCCAGGAAGCGGATCCCGCCCCGGCGTTCCAGCTCGCTCAGCCCGTCCGCGCCCCGGGCCCCGATGCGGCGCAGCACCCGCACCTGCACCGGGCTGGTGTGGGTGCGCAGGAGCAGGCCCTCGTGGCCCTTGAAGTAGAAGGTGTCGGCGGTGCCCCGGGCCGGATGGTCCGGAGGCATGTTCAGGCCGTCGAAGTTGTGGGACTCGGTCTCCGCCTCGGGTCCTTCCTCCACGTGGTAGCCCAGGGGGCGGAACACGTCCACCATGCGGTCCATGAGCCGGTTCAGGGGATGCAGGGCGCCCCGGGGGGGCAGGGGCGGGGGCAGGTCCGGATCCCAGGCGTTGGCCAGGGCCGCCTCCCGCAGCCGCTCCTGCTCCAGGGCCGCCTGGCGGTCCTTGAGGGCCTGCTCCCAGTGATTCTTGAGGGTGTTCACGGTCTGGCCCAGGTCGCGCTTGTGCTCCTTGGGCGCGGCCTTGAGCAGCTGCATCAGGGTGACGGTATGGCTGTCCTCCCGCCCGATGTAGATCCCCTTGAGCCGCATGAGCGCATCCAGGTCGCGGCATTCGGCCAACAGGCCCGGGAAGGCCAGGTGGGCCGTCCGCATTTCATTCGGGAGCAGGGAGAGTTCCATGGCGTCCTCGGGGATCCGGAAACAGAGAAAGGCCGCGGGAGCGGCCTTTCAGGTCTTTGCGATGTTGAGGAGTGTCTTCGCTCAGCCCTTGGCCACGGCCACGAGCTTGGTAAAGGCTTCAGGGTTGCGGACGGCCAAGTCGGCCAGGATCTTGCGATCCAGCCCCACGCTGGCCTTCTTGAGCCCGCCCATGAACTTGGAGTAGGAAATGCCGTTGTTCTCGCAGGCGGCGCCGATGCGGACGATCCACAGGCGGCGGAAGTCGCGCTTGCGGGCCTTGCGGTCCCGGTAGGAGTAGCCGAGGGCCTTTTCCACCGCCTCCTTGGCGGTCCGGTAGAGGCGGGACTTGGCACCGTAGAAGCCCTTGGCGAACTTCAGCATGCGCTTGCGCCGCTGGACTCGCTTGAAACCACGTTTGACGCGGGTCATGTCGTTTCCTTTCCTGGTGGCAACCTCGGGGAGGTTTTCAAGGCCACGTCGGGGGTGGCGTCAGCCACCGGGTGATGGGTCGGGTCAGGCGTACGGCAGCATGTCGCGGACGCGGCCGAGATCGGCCTTGTCCACCATTCTGCCCATGTCCAGCTGGCGCTTGCGCTTGCTGGGCTTGCTTGACAGGATGTGGCGCTGGTGGGAGCAGCCGCGCTTGAAGAGACCGCTCGCGGTCTTCTTGAAGCGCTTGGCGGCGCCCTTGTGGGTCTTGAGCTTGGGCATTTTATCCTCTAGGCTTGGGTCGGTTCCGGGGCGGGCGCCGGTTTGGCGGCCCCAGTTTTGGGTTTCTTGACCTGTTCCACCGGGCGGGGGATGACGATGGCGTGCATGTCGCGGCCGTCGATGCCGGCGGGCTTTTCAATGATGGCCTTCTCGCCGATGCGGTTCAGCACGTCCTCGATGATCCGGTACCCGATGTCCCGGTGCACCACCTCGCGGCCCCGGAACATGACGACGATCTTGACCTTGTCGCCTTCCTCCAGGAACCGCAGGATGTGCTTCACCTTGAAGTCGAAATCGTGGTCATCGGTGCGGGGGCGGAACTTGACCTCCTTGACCACGATGTTTTTCTGCTTGGCCCGGGCGGCGTGCTCCCGTTTGGCTTCCATGAACTTGTACTTGCCATAGTCCATGATCCGGCAGACGGGGGGGTTGGCATTGGGGGAGACTTCCACAACATCCAGTGCCTTGCTCTCAGCCAATCGGATCGCTTCGAAGGGCGTCATGACGCCCAGCTGCGCTCCATCTTCGCCGATGACCCGCACTTCCGGAGCCCGGATGCCATCGTTGATACGCGTTTCGTTCGCTCGAATAGGTTCCTCCTCAACAGCGCAAGGAAAGCCATCTTACCAACCAAACCCCGGAACACCAAGTAAAGTTCACTGGGCCCGGGTCCGGATCTCCTCCGCCAGGCGGTCGAAGAACCCGCCCAGCGACTGGGCCCCCAGGTCGCCCAGGTGGCGGTGGCGCACGGACACGGTGCCGGCGGCCGCCTCCCGGTCGCCCACCACCAGCATGTACGGCACCTTCTGCAGCTGGGCGTCGCGGATCTTGGCGTTGACCTTCTCGTTGCGCAGGTCCAGCTGCGTCCGGAAGCCCCGGGCCAGGGCCTGGTCCCGGATGGTTCCGGCGTAGGCGTGGGCCCGGTCGGTGATGGGCAGCACCATCACCTGCACCGGCGCCAGCCAGGCGGGGAAGGCGCCCGCGCAGTGTTCGATGAGGATGCCCATGAACCGCTCCAGGCTGCCCAGCAGCGCCCGGTGCAGCATCACCGGCATGCCCTCGGTGCCGTCGGGCTTCACGTAGATCAGGCCGAAGCGGGCGGGCATGGAGTAGTCCACCTGCAGGGTGCCCAGCTGCCAGGGGCGCTTGAGGGCGTCGAACACCTCGAAGTCGATCTTGGGGCCGTAGAAGGCCCCGTCCCCGGCGTTGATCACGTAGTCCACCCCGGCTTCCTTGAGGGCCGCCGCCAGGGCCCCCTCCGCGTGGTCCCAGACCTCGTCGCTGCCCAGGCGCTTCTCCGGGCGGGTGGAGAGCTTCACCCGCATCTGGTCGAAGCCGAAGGTGTGGTAGACGCTCTTGAGGAAGGCCAGAAAGGACAGCATCTCCCCCTGCATCTGGTCCGGGGTGCAGTAGATGTGGGCATCGTCCTGGCAGAAGGTGCGCACCCGGGTCAGGCCGTGGGTGACGCCCGAGCGCTCGTACCGGTGCAGGCGGCCGAAGTCCGCGTAGCGGATGGGCAGGTCCCGGTAGCTGTGCCGGCCGTTGCGGTAGATCAGGCAATGGCCGGGGCAGTTCATGGGCTTCATGGCGTACTCCCGCTCCTCCACGGAGGTGAAGTACATGTTCTCCTGGTAGTGCTCGTAGTGCCCGCTGGTGCGCCACAAGCCCACGTCCAGGACCATGGGCGTGATCACCTCGTCGTAGCCTTCCCTTAGGTACCACTCGCGCATGTAGTTGACCAGCTCGTTGTAGACCACGGTCCCCTTGGGATGGAAGAACGGCGAGGCGGGCGCCTCCGGCTGGAAGGAGAACAGGTCCAGCTCCCGGCCCAGCTTGCGGTGGTCCCGCAACCGGGCCTCCTCCAGGTGCTTGAGGTGCTCCTCCAGGGTCTTCTCGTCCAGGAAGGCGGTGCCGTAGACCCGGCACAGCTGGGCGTTCTTCTCGTCCCCCTTCCAGTACGCGGCCGCGGTGCTCAAGAGCTTGAAAGCCTTGAGTTTGCCCGTATCCGGCACGTGCGGGCCCCGGCACAGGTCGTAGAAGTCCCCCTGGCGGTAGCCGGAGATGGTCTCCCCGGACGGGATGCCCGAGACCAGTTCCACCTTCATGTGCTCGCCCATGGCCTGGAAGCGGGCCAGGGCCACGTCCCGGTCCAGCTCCTCCCGGACCACCGGGATGGCCTCGGCGGAGATCTTGCGCATCTCCGCCTCGATGGCGGCCAGGTCCTCGGGAGTGAAGAACTTCTCCACCTGGAAGTCGTAATAGAAGCCGTCCTCGATCACCGGCCCGATGCCCACCCGCACGCCCGGGAACAGCCGCTGCACGGCCTGGGCCAGCAAGTGGGCGGTGGAATGGCGCACCAGTTCCAGGGCCTCGGGGTCCTTGCCGGTGAGCACGGCCACCTTGGCCCCATCCGGCAGGGCCCCCTTCAGGTCCCGGACCTTGCCGTCCACCCGCACCGCCAGGGCCGCGTCCAGCAGGCGGGGCCCGATGCTCCGGGCCAGGTCCGCGCCGGTGGCCCCATCCGGCAGTTCACGGACGGATGCATCAGGGAGGCGGACGGAAATGGGCATGGCAACCTCAGAGTCGAACTTTCATCGTAACCCGCGCAAGGATGCAGGAAAAGGTTCCGGCGCCGGAAGGAACCCGGCGCCGGGAGACAGACTTGGATCCGAAAATATTATGAGTTGGATATTTAATCATTCCACTCCACCACCCCATCGTCCTTCAGGAGCCCGGCAGGGTGACCTTCCGGACGCAGGGGGATCTCAGTACAGGTGGCAGGAAGTGAAGTGACCCGGGGACACTTCCTTCCGTTCGGGGTAGGCCTCCCGGCACCGGTCCGTCGCCCGGGGGCACCTGGGATGGAAGTGGCAGCCCCTGGGCGGATTGATGGGCGAGGGCAGGTCCCCGGCCACGATGGCCCTGGTGCCCCGCTGATCCGGGTCCATGACCGGCGAGGCCTCGAACAGGGCCTGGGTGTACGGGTGGAGCCGGCGGGCCATCAGCTCGTCCTTGGTCGCGTCCTCCACGATCCGGCCCAGGTACATCACCAGGATCCGGTCGGAGATGAATTCCACCACGGACAGGTCATGGGCGATGAAGATGTAGGTCAGCCCATGGCTGCGCTGGAGGTCCAGGAGCAGGTTGATGATCTGGGCCTGGATGGAGACGTCGAGGGCCGAGACGGCCTCGTCGCAGATCACCAGTTCCGGGTTCAGGGCCAGGGCCCGGGCGATGCCGATCCGCTGCCGCTGCCCGCCGGAGAACTGGTGCGGGTACCGGTTCCGGTAGCGGACGTCCAGCCCCACTTCCGTCATCAGGTCATTGATGCGCTTCTGGCGTTCCCCATTGTTCCCCATGCCGTGGATGATCAGGGGCTGCTCGATGATGGATGCGGCGCTCCGGCGGGGATTGAGCGAGGAGAAGGGGTCCTGGAAGATCATCTGCATCTTCCGCCGCACCGCCTTCAGGGCCGCCGGGCCCAGGCTGAACAGGTCGGTGCCGTCCAGGACGGCCGTGCCCGCGGTGGGCTCGACGAGCCGGAGGAGGGTCTTGCCCAGGGTGGACTTGCCGCAGCCTGATTCGCCCACCACGCCCAGGGTCTGCCCCCTCAGCACGTTGAAGGACACGCCGTCCACGGCCTTGAGCAGATGTCCGCCCTGGATGTGGAAATGCTTGGCCACATTCCCGACTTCAAGCAGTGTGTCCATCGCGCTCCTCGTCTAACGGCCGGCGGCCGGGGCCTGGGCGAAGTGGCACCAGACGGAATGGGTGGGGGATACCTCCAGTTCCTCGGGGAAGCGCTCCCGGCATATGCCCTGGGCCAGCGGACAGCGGTTCTCGAACGGGCACTCGTCGCCGAGGGAGGTGAGGTTGGGCACCGACCCGGGGATGGATTCCAGCCGGTCGGCGCCACGGTATTTGGGATTGCCGGGGATGGAATTCAGCAGCCCCCTGGAATAGGGATGGCAGGGCGCGGAGAGGAGTTCCTTGGTCCGGGCCGATTCCACTTTCCGGCCGGCGTACAGCACGACCACGTCGTCGGCCATCTCGGCCACGACCCCCATGTTGTGGGTGATCAGCAGGATGCTGACGCCGACCCGCTGCTGCAGGGCCCGCAGCAGGTCCAGGATCTGGGCCTGGATGGTCACGTCCAGGGCCGTCGTGGGTTCGTCGGCGATGAGCAGGCCGGGCTTGGGAGAAGCCAGGGCCATGGCGATCATCACCCGCTGCCGCATGCCCCCGGACAGCTGGTGGGGATAGTCGTCCACGCGCTTCTCGGGGGACGGGATGCCCACCAGCGCCATCAGGTCGATGGCCTTCCTGCGGGCTTCCCGCTTGCTCAGGCCTTCGTGGTAGCAGAACATTTCGCCGATCTGCCGGCCGACCCGGAACACCGGGTTGAGGGAGGTCATGGGCTCCTGGAAGATCATGGAGATCCGGCTGCCCCGGAGCATCCTCATCTCCTCGTCGCCCAGGGCCAGCAGGTCCCGCCCCTCGAACAGGACGCGCCCGCTGACGATCCTGCCCGGCGGCGAGGCGACCAGCCTCATGATGGACAGGGCGGCCACCGATTTCCCGCATCCGGATTCGCCCACCAGGCAGAGAGTCCGGCCCCGGTCCACGGCGAAGGAGACGTCGTTCACGGCCCGGACGACGCCTTTCAGGGTATAGAAGTAGGTATGGAGTCGCTCCACGGAAAGCACGCGGTCCCTGTTCACGGTCATGGCGCCTACTCCTTCATCCGGGGATCGAGGACATCCCGCAGCCCGTCGCCCAGCAGGTTGAAGCCGAGCACGGCCAGGAGAATCGCCAGGCCGGGAAACGTGATGACCCATGGGGCGGTCGAGATGTACTCCTTGCCCGAGGCCACCATGTAGCCCCATTCCGGAGTGGGAGGCTGGGAGCCGAGGCCCAGGAAGGAGAGGCTCGCCGCCGAGATGATGGCTCCGGCGTACGCCAGGGTGCTCTGGACGATGATCGGAGCGATGCAGTTCGGCAGGATGGCGGAGAAGATCAGGCGCGGATGGGACGCCCCCAGGGACCGCTCGGCCGTCACGTAGTCCAGTTCCTTCTCCGCCAGCACCGAAGCCCGGATGACCCTGGCGATGGAGGGTATGCCGATGACGCCGATGGCGATCATGGCGTTCTGGAGGGAGGGGCCGAGGGTCGCGCAGATGACGATGGCCAGGAGTATGGAAGGAAAGGCCATCATGAGGTCGATGAAGCGCATGACCAGGAGGTCCAGCGCCCCGCCGAAGTATCCGGCCAGCAGGCCCACCAGGCCCCCCACCACCAGCGAGATGGAGACGGAAATCGCCCCCACCATGAGCGAGATGCGGGAGCCGTACAGGATGCGGGACAGGATGTCCCGGCCCAGGTCGTCGGCCCCCAGCAGGTAGCCGCCGGTCAGCGGCTTGGCGAGCACGGCTTCCAGGTGCTGGGCCAGAGGGTCCGCCGGCGCGATGAGGGGGGCGATGAGCGCCAGGAAGAAGAACAGGACGACGATCACCAGCCCGAAGACGGCGGCCTTGGCCTTCCGGAACTGGACCCACTGCTCGTAGAGGAGGGAATGGTCCTGGTAGCTGCCGGGCGTTTCCATGGCCATCCCCTAGTACCGGATTCTCGGGTCGACGTAGGCGTACATCACGTCCACCAGCAGGTTGATGAGGATGAACGCCACCGAGACGAAGGCCACCCCGCCCTGGACGGCCAGGTAGTCCCTTCCCAGCACCGCCGAATAGAGCCACTGGCCGATGCCCGGCCAGGCGAAGATGGTCTCGGTCAGCACTGCGCCGGCGAGGTTGTAGCCGAATTCCAGGCCGATGATGGTGATGACCGGCAGCAGCGCGTTCCGGAAGGCGTGGCTCCAGACCACGGTGCGCTCCGGGAGGCCTTTGGCCCGGGCGGTGCGGATGTAGTCCTGGCCCAGGATCTCCAGCATGCTGGCGCGCGTGACCCGGGCGATGACCGCCAGGGGGACGGTGGCCAGGGCCATGGACGGCAGGACCAGGTGGTACAGGCACGAGAACAGGTACTTGGGATCATGCTGCCGGAACAGGACGATCACGCCGTCGAGGGTGTAGAAACCGGTGATGGGCTCCAAAAGCATCCGCCCGTTGAGTCTGCCCCCGGTGGGAAAGAGGTGGAGGTTCACCGCGAAGATGATGATGAAGATGAGGCCCAGCCAGAAGATCGGCACCGAGACCCCCACCAGGGAGCCGATCATGGCCACGAAGTCGGCGAGGGTGTTGCGCCGGGTCGCCGCCACCACGCCCGCCAGGATGCCCAGCACGGCGGCGATGACCGTCGAGGTGATGGACAGCTCCACGGTGGCGGGAAACCGGGCCAGGATCTCCTTGATGACCGGGTCTCCGGTCTTGAACGAGCGCCCCAGGTCCAGGTGCGTCACCCGCTTCATGTAGACCAGGTACTGTTCCACTTTCGGCCGGTCCAGCCCCCAGTCCTGGCGCAGCGCGCGCACCGCGTCCGGCGTGGCCCGCTCCCCCAGGTAGAGCCGGGCCGGGTCTCCGGGGGAGAGGAAGCGGAGCAGGAAGACCAGGGTGATGACCCCCAGGATGGTCGGCACCACCAGGAGGAAGCGCTTCGCGATGTAGCGTTTCATTCCTACCCCTCAGAAAAAAATCGCGCTCCCGGAATCCGTCGAGAGCGCGATTTCGACGATCCGAGCCTGCTGCCTACTTGTTGAGCCAGACAGAGGCCATCCAGACGAAGCCATCGGGGTAGATATTATAGCCCATGACCTTTTTGTTCATTGGCCGGAACTCGATGCCCCGGGCCAACGTCAGGATCGGGTAGTCCTCCATCATGACCTTCTCGGCCTGGTAGTAGAGCTTGGCGCGCTCGGACTGCTGGCCCAGCATCTTGGCCGAGGTGACCAGGTCGATGTACTTCTTGTTCAGCCAGCGGCCGTTGTTGTTGTAACCCTCGGTGAAGAGGTTGAAGAGCCAGTCGTCCGGATCGCCCTCGCCGGTCCAGCCGTTCTCGCACACGTCGAAGGCGCCTTCATCCAGCTTGTCCCAGTAGGTCCCCATCTCGTAGGTCTGGATGGTGCAGTCGAAACCCACCGCGTTCAGCTGCGCCTGGACGATCTCCGCCACCCGCTTGCCGTTGGGGATGTAGGGCCGCCAGGCCGGGAGGTAGAGGAAGTTCACCTTCACCGGCAGGGGCAGGCCGGACTCCTTGAGGAACGCCTTGGCCTTGCCCGGGTCGTACGGGTAGTCCGGGAGCTTCTTGTCGTAGCCCCATAGCAGCGACGGCATGGGCAGCTTCTCCAGGACGCCGACCTTGCCGTAGACCGTGTCCATGATGACCTTGCGGTTCACCGCGTAGCAGAGCGCCTTGCGCGCGTTGATGTTGGTGAAGGGGCCCTTCTCGCACTGCATGCAGAGGTAGCCGATGTTCAGGCGGTCTCCCGGCTGCAGCTTCAGGTTGGGGTCCTCCTCGATCGTCTTCATGCCCTCGGGGCCGGTGGGGTCGATGATGTCGGCCTCGCCGGTCTTGAGGGCCAGGATGCGAGCCTGCTCATCCGGGAACACCTTGAAGATGACTCCGTCCAGCTTGGCCTTCTCGCCCCAGTAGCCGTCGAAGCGCTTGAGGGCGATGTGGTCGTCCTTGACCCACTCCACGAACTGGAAGGGGCCCGTCCCCACCGGATGGCTCTTGAAGTCGGCGCCCCACTTCTGGACGGCGGCGGGCGAGACGATGCCGGTGAAGTAGAGGGCGAAGTTGTACATGATCGACTGGTCAGGCACGTTCAGGGTGATCTTCACCGTCGAATCATCCACCTTGACGATGTCTTTCACGATGCCCTGCTTCTTGTCGGTATCGGACCAGCCCTTGCCGCTCCAGTAGTTCCAGGGACCAAATTTATTGAAGGGGTTGGACTTGTCATGCTGCCGCTTGAGCGAGAAGACCACCGCGTCGGCGTCCATGACGGTGCCGTCGTGGAACTTGACCCCCTTGCGGATCTTGAAGGTGATTTCCTTGTTGTCCTTGGAGACCATGGGCAGTTCCGAGGCGAGGCAGGGGATGAGCTCACTGGTGCCCGGCTTGAAGGTGAGCAGCGGCTGGAACAGGTTGGTGATGACCATGGAGGAGTTGCCCTCGTCGCAGACCCCCGGGTCCAGGACCCGGGCATCCTTGGGCTTGCCGTACACCACCGTTCCTCCGGTTGTGGCGCCGTACGCGGAGAAAATCATGCCGCCCGCCACCAACGCCAGGCTGAGAGCCACCGAAAGGTTGGACTTCATGAAGCCTCCTGTCAGGAAGGGGAAATTCATGGAAAGCCCCATGAATCCCTAGGTTGAATTGGAAAGGCACTGGCCAAATTGAAGCGGAATTAGAGCAACCAAGCAATTCGGGTGCCAGACCCCGCCGCAGGGGGAAGCCCTGGCCCCCCAGTGCCGTCCCGCTTCTGCCCGGGGCAGCCCTCACCCGGGACCCTCCGGCCATCACCGGGCCAAAGGAGCCCGCCCAGGCGCCAGCCGGTCCGCCGGGAGCCCTGGCCTCATCCTATTTTGCTTCATTTCAAATCTTAGTGCCTGAAGAAGGGAGGGCTGCGCCTACGTGCTGCCGGGGCTCCCGGGCGGCCCGGCAGGATCCCGGCGGCACCGCCGGCCGGCGGGTTCGCCCGGAGCCAGGCGCGGTTCTGGCCGCCTCCCGGGACGACTCAAGGTAATGGTCATGGCAAGGCGGAACCAGAAAGCACCATTTGGCGACCATTACCCATTACCTTGCTCGAGGTAAGCTCGTCCGGGCCCCGTCAACCTCACCCCCACGCGCCCCCGCCCCATCTGGACCAGGCCCCGGGCAGCCAGATCGCCAAGAACCTTCCGGAGCTGCTGCTCGGACAGGACAAAAGGTGAATCCTGGGACAGGAGCGAGAGTTTTTTCCTGCCCACCAGGACCTGTTCCGCGTTGAACCGGTTGATGTTCTGCAACAGGAACAGGACCAGGCCGTCCGGCACCGCCCTGGGCACGGTGGCCATGCCCAGCATATCTTCCGGAAGCATCGAAGTTTCAATGACATCCCCCGCGCTCAGGGAAAGGATGTACTCCACCGCGTTCTCCAGTTCCCGGACGTTGCCGGGCCAATCGTAATCCCTGAGCAGTTGTTTGACTTCCTCGGCCACGGGGATCATAAAGCCGTTTTTCTGCACCAGGAAATGTTTGAAGAGCGGAAGGATATCCTCCCGGCGTTGCCTGAGCGGAGGAATCTGGAAGTACAATTTCTTGATCCGGTAGTACAAATCCTCCCGGAAACGCCCCTGTTTCATCACCTCCATCAGGTTCTTGTTGGTGGCGGCAATTATCCTCACATCAACCGGGATGTTCTTGGTGCCTCCAACCTTCAGGATCTCCCGTTCCTGCAGAACGCGGAGCAGCCTGGATTGAATCTTCAAGGACGTGTCTCCGATTTCATCCAGAAACAGCGTGCCCTGGTTGGCCAGTTCGAACAGCCCCACCTTCCCGCCTTTCTTGGCCCCGGTGAAGGCACCCTCTTCGTAGCCGAACAATTCGCTCTCGATCAGATCGTCTGGCAGGGACGAGAAATTGACCGCAAAAAAGGGCCCATTTTTACGCAAGGAAGCGTTGTGAATGGCACCAGCAAAAATTTCTTTTCCGGTTCCGCTCTCTCCGTAAATCAAAATATTGAATTCGCTTTCAGCAAGTTTCTTGCTTTTGGTTATTAAATCACCAAGGACCTTGGAGCCGTATATAATGTCACTGAATTGATATTTGGCCCGGTATCCCTGCTTCTTCAGCTCACTCCTGAGCCGGTTCTCCATGTTGATACGTTCACGCATGTTCTTGATGGTGAGGAGAAAGTGCCCGGTCATGCCAATTTCTCTTTTGGACAGTAAATAAGTGGCCGAGTCCAAATGCAGGATATGGTTTTCCAGATCCGCATGCACCAAAAAATGGTGCAAATTCTTGTTGGAAATTTCACTTTGTATTATGATATTTGACTCATTGGTAAGATCCAATATTTTCATTGCAATCCGATTGATCAATCCCACCACGCCTTTGGCATCGTACACGACAATTCCATCATTCACCAGATTAATAATTTCCAAAAGAAATGAATTTAAAGAATTTAAATTTTTATTTTTTCCTTGAATCTCTTTCCCAAGGGAAATGATTTTGCTTAAATATTTTGCCGAAATATGACTAATTTTTTTATTGATGTCCTTTTCTTCCATTTGAAGCATTTTCACAACTTCGATGATGGAAGCGATATCGAGAATCCTGGGGCCGATATCGATCACCCTCGGATACGGCATGGGGACGAGGCTGGTTTCCCCCGGTGTGATCACATAGTCGATGGGCACCTGGACCGGCGCGCAGCCAGGATGGTACGGGACGAATCTGTAGTTAGTAAACCCAATGGTTTTAAGTAGTTCAATTACTTCCTCGGTAGTCTGCCGGGCATCATTGACAATCAACAGGTTGGACCCTTCGGGGATGCTGTAGAGCTTGTCCAGGTGGGCGAAATTCAAGGTCCGTTCGGCGACCACCACTTTGCAGCTGGCACCTATGAATTGCTTGCACTCCCGGTACGTCCAATGGGAGGTCACCAGCACCAGGGCATTGTGGATGGGCTCGGCGAGGCCTTCGGGCCCCGTGCAGCTGTCCATCACCACACTGCCGCCAAAGAGTTCCGTCAACTGGGCGACGACCTCCCGCCGGGTCGGTTCCGAACCGGAAATCACCACCAGCCGCATCATGGCCCACCTCTGCTGTTCAATGTAAAGGCACTCCCAAAACATTAATACGCCTAACCCTTGGCCGCGAGCGCTGGGGCCGGCCCGGCGATTGGCCTGCCAATTGCTTTAGGGTTGCTTATCCACTTGGGAGAATTGGGAATGATCAAGGTGGTCAGGAACGGAACCCTTTTCGCGCCGAAACGCCTGAAAGATAATGATTTATTAATTATTGGCTCCAAGATTGGCTGGGTGGGCCAGGATCTCCACCCACCGGCCGCGGCCCCAGTCCCGGTGCAAATCATCGATGCGGGAGGGATGTACATCTTTCCGGGCTTCATTGATGCCCACGTGCACATCGCCGGGGGCGGCGGCGAAGGGGGGTTCCGCACCCGCACCCCGGAAATCACCCTCTCGAGCCTGGTGCGGGGGGGTATCACGACCGTGATCGGCTGCCTGGGCACGGACGGGATCACCCGCAGCGTCGAGTCTCTGTATGCCAAAGCCAGGGGGCTCACCGAAGAGGGCATCTCCGCCTACATCCTGAGCGGCTCCTACCGGGTGCCCACCACCACCGTCACCGGCGACCCCATGAAGGACCTGATGTTCCTCGACCTGGTGGTGGGCACCGGCGAAATCGCCATCGCCGATCACCGTTCCTCCCAGCCCACCCTCGAGGAGGTCCGCCACCTGGCCGCCGCCGTCCGGGTGGGCGGCATCCTGTCCGGCAAGGCGGGGGTCGTGAACGTCCATCTGGGCGACGGCGAGGGTGGCCTGGCCATGCTGGAGGAGATCGTCGCCACCACCGAACTGCCCTACAGCCAGTTCCTGCCCACTCACGTCAACCGCAATGAGCGGGTTTTCGCCGAAGCGGTAGCCTATGCCCTGAAAGGCGGGTACATCGACCTTACGGCAGGGGCGGTGGACGCCACCAATCTCCTGGCGGCCCACCACGCGCTCAAGCGCTGCCTGGAACAAGGCGTGCCGCCGGAGCGGATCACCCTGACTTCCGATGGCCAGGGCAGCCTGCCCGAGTTCGATGACAAGGGCGAGTTCATCCGGTTGGGCGTGGGTCAGGTCGGCTCCTTGATGGAAACGGTCCGGGATGCGGTCCTGGGTGAGGGCATCGAACTGGAGACCGCGCTCCGTACGGTCACCTGCAACCCGGCGGAACGCTACAAGCTGACGGGGAAAGGGCGGCTCCTCGCCGGCTGCGACGCGGACTTGATCTTCGTGAACCCCAAGGACTTCCGGGTCGCCACGGTGATCGCCAAGGGCGAGGTCCTCATGCTGGATCACCAGGTGAAGGCCAAGGGGACTTTCGAATAGACCAGGACCAGCCGGGGAGGGACGGATGCGGAATAGCACCGTACTGGGCGGAGGCCAGATCAGCGAGGCCATCCAACATCCGGCCGCGGCGGAGGTCCTGGGCCCCATCGGGCGGATCGATCTGCTGGTGGTGCGCCTGCCCTTCGTGGAGCCCTTCGGCACCAGTGTCGCCTCCTGGGCCGTCAAGGAGGCCCTCCTGCTGAGGATCGAACAGGACGGTGCCACCGGCTGGGGTGAATGCGTGGCTGATCCGGATCCCTACTACGATGCCGAGACCATCGCCTCGGCCCGGTACATCATCACGGACTTCCTCCTGCCGGAGCTCATCCGCGACCGGACCCTGGGCCAGGTGCTGGGCCGGTTCCGGCGGGTCCGGGGCAATGCCATGGCCAAGGCCACGGTGGAGAATGCCCTCCTGGACCTGTTGGCCCGCCGCCGGGGCATCCCCCTCCATGCTCTGCTGGGGTGCGCCGCCAAGCGGATTCCGTCCGGCTACAGCATCGGCATCCAGGACACCCTGGAGGCCTTGCTGGGCAAGGTGGAGGAGGTGGCCGCCCAGGGCTACCACCGGGTGAAGATCAAGATCATGCACGGCAAGGACATGGAATGGGTGGAAGCGGTGCGCGAGCGGTTCCCGGATCTGCCCATGATGGTGGACGCCAACGGGGACTACACCCTGGCGGACGCCGAACGGCTCAGGCGCCTGGACCCTCTTGGGCTGATGATGGTCGAACAGCCCCTGGGCTATCACGACCTCTACCAGCATTCCCTCCTGCAGGCTCGACTGAAGACCCGGGTCTGCCTGGACGAATCCATCCACAGCCTGGAGGATGCGGTTGCGGCGCTGGCCCTCGGCGCCTGCCGGGTCATCAACATCAAGCAGGGCCGGGTGGGGGGGCTCCTGGAGTCCTGGGCCCTCGCCGGGTTCTGCCAGTCCAGGGCGGTTCCGGTATGGTCCGGTGGCATGGACGAGACCGGCATCGGCCGGGCCATGAACCTCCACCTCCAGACCCTCGAAAATTTCGACCTGCCCGGGGACACCTCGGAAACCTCGCGCTACTTCCAGGAGGACATCGTCGACCCGCCGGTGGTGCTGGACCCGGAAGGGTACGTGGCGATCCCCCCGGGTCCAGGCACCGGAGTGACCCTGGATGCAACCCGGCTCGACCGGTACACCCTCCACCGGGAGCGCCTGCGCTGAAACGGAAAAGCCCCCGCGTGTTGCGGGGGCTTGTGGAAGTAACGTCGCGGCGACCTACTTTTCCACCTGTGTGCCAGGCAGTATCATCGGCCCTCTGGAGCTTAACGGCCGTGTTCGGGATGGGAACGGGTGTGACCTCCAGGGTATGGCCACGACGAAGGGGGTG
>Ga0326728_10000569_pt1 | contig 143692 bp, 131 predicted proteins | sample MB3enrmetagenome_FD_207602 | JGI IMG/M metagenome (GOLD analysis project Ga0326728, IMG submission 207602) | Lab enriched peat soil microbial communities from McLean, Ithaca, NY, United States - MB31MN | ecosystem: Environmental > Terrestrial > Soil > Wetlands > Peat | place: USA: New York... | reverse complement strand
GGTAACGGTAACGCCGGAGGTAACGGTAATGCCGGAGGTAACGGTAATGCCGGAGGTAACGGTAACGCCGGAGGTAACGGTAATGCCGGAGGTAACGGTAATGCCGGAGGTAACGGTAACACCGGTGCTGGTTCCGGCGGGAATCAGGGAACGGCACAAACCCAAGGTCGGGGATCCTATAATGTTCCTGTAGGGATCAAAGGATCAACGGTCAGCACTGTCGGCAACAGTAGGCAGATTGCAATCGATGTGCAGCAAGCGCAATCGGCAGGGGAGATAATTTCACAGCAGAACAATGTCATATCGTTGGAGAAAGGGCCGGTCACCATCGCTGTAACAACACAATCTGCCCCGACGGTGAATAATGGACAAATTTCTGCGCAGGTTACATCAATTTCAATGCAAAGTTCCCCGGTTACTGCGCGCTTCGCTGAAAAAGGGACGGTTTCCGCATCATTCCATTCCGAAATGAACAATATGCCCCCAGATGACGCCGCAATCGGGTTTTCCCTTGCCGAAAAACCGGGTACCAGTTCAACAGCAACAATTGAGAATACCGTCAATCAAAATGGATACAGCCTGAATGCGGTCGCTTATACTGCACAGGTGGAAAAGACAGACATTGCAGATCAGACATATATCGGCCAATCGGTTGTCACGATGAGCGTTGCGCCGTCATGGGTCCTGAATAATGGGGGGATCCCAAGTGTCAAGATCTTCCGTCAGGCAGATGACGGGTCGTCCCAGTTGCTCGATACAAAATTTTCCGGTCTGGATAACTCATTCAATATGGTTTTTACTGGTAATTCCCCTGGTGGACTTTCGATGTTTGCCCTGATCTCTGTCGTGCCTCAGAAAGTGACCGCCGGGCCCAGCACTCCTGCAATACCCATAAACCCCATGACGACAAGTACGACATCGATTATCCTGATACCCCCACTGCTCCTCCTCGCCGCGGCTTTCCTTATGTTACGGAGAGAATAACAAACACTCCATTTTTTGGGTGCAGGCAGTGGCGGTAATTTCGTCCTATCACTCTGGGCCGTATGATTCTTACAGCGCAATAATAGTACTCACCTGCGGCACAAAGTAATACCACAATATGAATATTTGTAAGGAGATCTGCGGGATGCGACGAAGGAGCAGGAGAAGAGATGCTTGCGAATCTCTTTGATTTGCAACCAAGGAACAGGAGAAGATTATCGTCAGGAAATTTTCAGTAACTGGCCATACCGACTTAAAAAGATGCAGGGATATTCCAGGATGTCCTGAACAAAACTTCCCGCCAATGTGGTCACTTCGCAGGGATTTTATAGATTCATCTGAAAATCTTCTTTGTATGTCACCACGAAAGACGGATTCAAATGAAAGCCGTTCCGGCACCGCCCGCAAACTGCCAGGGCCAGGCCAGGACCGGCGGCGCGATTTGGAAGACCGGCGCCACCATGGTCTTGTGCGTGCAAAACCCCACGCTCCCCACAAGCCGCAGAAAAAACCCAAGCTCCCTGCCGATCATGTGACGCACACGCGCCCGCCGGCAGATGATCTCGGACCCCATGTCAACCCGCCATCACCCATCAAGCCCTCCAAGAAGATCACGCGAACCGGTTCAAAATCAAAATTTTTAACCCGGTAACCCGGGCGTCCGGCCCCGCAACCTTTTTTCACCTCCCGCCCCCATCTCACTGACGGGGAAAAACGATGGAGGGAAACGTTGAGTTTAGTGTTGTGCGGATAGATAAACCCGCTGATGTGAACGTTATTATCGGTCAGTCGCATTTTATCAAGACGGTCGAGGACATCTCCGAGGCGGTTGCCGGTTCGGTGCCGGGTGCGAAGTTCGGGCTCGCGTTCTGCGAGTCGTCTGGCGACTGCCTGATCCGGATCGAGGGAAATGACAAGGAACTCAGGGATCTGGCAAGGGACAACGCCCGCGCAATTGGCGCCGGGCACTCGTTTGTCCTCTTTTTGCTGGACTGTTTCCCGATCAACGTCCTGAACGCAATCAAGGGTATCCAGGAGGTCTGCACTATCTACTGCGCGACCGCGAACCCGGCCGAGGTCGTGATCGCCGAGTCTACGCAGGGCCGGGGGATTATGGGCGTTATCGACGGCGAAAGGCCAAAGGGTGTCGAAGGTCCGGAAGGGGTCGCGAGGCGGACGGAACTCCTGCGGAGGTTCGGGTATAAACGGGGATGAGTCTTTTCGGGATGCAAACGGGGAGTCCACTTGGTCAGGAACCGTTCTTTCCGGCAAAGAATTGCCGGTACGCAGGATATGGCGGGCACCTTTTTTAGTCAGGACCTGGACACGAAATTGCCTTTTATAACTGCAAAGCCGGACTGCGGGTATCAGTATCCCAGAGATTCCCTGACAAGGATAAGCGTAATCCGATCCGGCACCTTCTCTTGTGCAAGGATCACGCACTTCCCGATCACGCTGGGCATCCCGTACGCCTTCCGTGCCCGGGTGTCCTCGAGCCGGTAGGCATACTCCCGGACCCGGCGCAACGCATCATCAAGCGTCGGAACGATCTTGTTGATCCCGATAACGAGGACAAGATGGCCTGCCGCAAACGGCCACGCCCCCACCCGGCTTCCGCTTGCGTCGCAGGCGACGATCTCGCCAGTCTCCGCGATGGCGTTTGCGCTTGAGATGAAGTAGTCGGCGGTAACGGATTTCCTGCGCAGTTCCGCCCGTTTCGTGTCGTCATTTTCCGCGGTGATCCCCACATGCAGGTCCCTCCAGCCAGACTTCCCGCTGGCGAGCAGGTCATCGTACCCGATCTCTGCAAGTGTTGTCGAGGACCCGTTCATCACTTCTGCGCCCCAAGGGACGATCCGCTGTATCGCGGCAAGCGCCCCATCGCCGTTCTCCGCCACGATTACACGGATGCCGTGCGCCTCTACTGCCCGGGCCGTTCGTTCGACCGTTTCGGGTGAAGGGAGACGGTTCCATCGTTCGGCATCGACACCGGCCTCCGGGATCAGGTGAACGGCGCTGTGCTGCGTGGGTTTACTCATGGGTATTCCGGTTGCCGGATATTCCCTGCCGTCTTAAATACCTATGGCAATCAGCTCCGGTCCTTTTACGGCCAGTGACAGAACCCCCATTCATCCATCTCTTCCTAGAACACTAGTGCCATAAGGGATGTCGTGCAATACTCTCAGGCATGCACAGCAGAGTCCCGTACCCGGAACTGGAGAGCCGTATGCAGCGGTTCCGGCGCACGATGTCGGCCGAGAACCCGGGCTGGGAGATGGCTGCGATCTTCGGCAGGATCAACCTCTATTATTTTACCGGGACCATCCAAGACGGCGTGCTGCTCATCCCCAACGACGGGGATCCCGTCTTCTGGGTGCGCCGGAGCATCGAGCGGGCGCGGGCGGAATCGGCGTTTCCAGATATCCGGCCGATGGGCAGTTATCGTGATGCCGCTGAAAAGACCGAGGGCCTGCCGGACCGGATGTATATCGAGACCGAAGTGGTGCCGGTCGCGGTGCTCGGGCGGTTCCGGAAGTCCTTCCCGTTCCGTGAGATCTGCCCGCTCGACCGGGTAGCGGGAAAGGTCCGGGCGGTCAAGAGCGCGTACGAACTCCTGCTCATGGAACAGTCCGGGGAGATCATCCGGCACGTTCAGGAAGATCGTGTGCCGGAAATCTTACAGGAAGGGATGAACGAGGCGGTGTTCGGGGCGAAGGTCTATTCGCTCCTGGTCGAAGAGGGGCATCAGGGTATCGTCCGGTTCAACAGTTTCAACACCGAGATCGTGCTGGGGCAGCTCGGTTTTGGCACAAACTCAATTTACCCGACCTGTTTCAACGGGCCGGGCGGTATCTGCGGAACCAGCCCCGCAGCGCCGGTGCTCGGCAGCCATAGCAGGAAACTCAGAAAAGGTGACCTCGTCTTCCTCGACAACGCCTGTGGGGTCGAGGGTTACCAGACCGATAAGACGATGACCTATATGTTCGGCGCATCTCTTCCGGAGGAGGCGATCGCGATCCACCACCAGTGCGTGGAGATTCAGGACCGGATAGCGGCACTGATGAGACCGGGAACCACACCTGCCCAGATCTACTACCAGATCATGGAGAGCCTCAACACGAAATTCCGGGAGAATTTCATGGGGTTCGGCGACCGGCGGGTGAATTTCCTCGGGCATGGTGTCGGCCTCGTTGTCGACGAGCTGCCGGTGATCGCCCCGGGGTTTGACGAGCCGCTGGAGGAACGGATGGTGCTGGCACTCGAACCAAAGAAAGGGATCGCGGGGATCGGGCTGGTGGGGACCGAGAACACGTTCGTGGTCACCCTGCACGGCGGCCGAAGCATTACGGGGAACAACGCCGGCCTGATCCCGGTTTACTAGGAGGACAGGAAGCGCGAAAATCCCGGTCTAATGGATGGCACGGTGCGCCGGGATATCTTTTTAGCGGCCTCTGCCCGGGCCATTTGGCAGGGCTTTTCATCTTACGCAGAATGAAGCGAAGCGCTCCGGGCGATCTTTGTCTTTACCTTCTCCCATGTCTTCGTGATCAGAAAACTCTCGTCCATGTTGCCGACCATGGCAACGAATCTCTGCATCGAAAACGCCATGGTCAGGACGTCCAGCTGCACGCAGGGGCGTGATGAAGGGTCAAACATCCCCAGCACCGCCCGTGGCCGTTCCCTCTGCAGCTCCAGACGCGGGTAGTGAATGATCGATGAGCACCCGGAGCCGAACGGGCAGATGACGCCGTCTGGTTCGGACCGGTCATAATTGGCAAGCGTGAAGAGGGCCGAGAGCACTTCCGGCCGTGCAAAGAAGATGACGACCTCCGGGTCATCGTCAGCAATGAGCATGTCCCAGCGCTTGAAGACATACTCTTTTCCCACCGCGGGCACCGCGATGTTGTGCGCATCGATCTCGTCGACGATCTCCGGGGTCTTCTTGTACCGCTCGCCTTCCACCACGCCGGGCTTCCCGCTCGAAAGAAAATACCGGAAGTTCTCACTGCGCTTTGCATCGTAACCGCAGTAGTACAACCCGCCGGCACATGATATCGCCGCCCGATCGAGGACCAGCGTCGTGCCTTTTCTCACCTTCGCGAGGTCGCAGATGATGCATTTCCAGCTTTTTGCCGGATGGGCCCTCTCCTCCGTCGCGCCCTCAATCCGGATCCCGAAGCTGATCGGCAGTTCCGTACCGGGACAGTACGTCTGCCAGAGCCGGATAAACCGGTCGCGGATCTCCGTGTCCATACAATCCTCTTTCCTGCGCAGGAAGATAAAAAGCACGCGGCAGCAGGTAGGATCGCCTAATTCTGCACTGGCCATCATGAAAGGTCGTCTGCCATCCTGTGCAGCGAAGCGACAAGCTGGCGCCGGAACCCGGCACGGTCAATTGCGCCGGCGACATGTCGGTCGAGCACCATGATCCGGTCCGCCTGTGCAGCCAGCGTATCCATCGCGCACGCGGCAAAGACAAGCGTCGTATCACTCATCCGTATCCGGTCGCGGGCAAGGATCGCGGCAAGCGGCGTGACTTCCTCATTCTGGAGACAACTCGCCACCAGCAGGTTGGGTGCGGCCCGTTCCTCATCTATGATCAGCAGGGGTGCGCGCTGCCGGATCGCCGAGCCGATCTGGTGTGCCATCGTCATCGAACCGCTCCCCATGCCGGACGCAGAACTGACCGTGCCACCGATGCCGGGCGGCAGTGCACGAAAGAATGTGCTGACGTCGGCCCCTGCTGCTAGCTCGCAGTTCATCGTCATCGTCTCGGCAGTCCGCATGACGCGGATCGTCACCACCCGCTCCCGCCCGCCGCCGGCTGCATGGTCGTCCATTCCGGCGATAATGTCCTCCAGGAACGAGGTCTTGCCTTCTGCATTCGAACCGGCAACTGCAAACACCTCCCGCTGCCGGATATCACGGCCGGTGGCGGTCGTGTTGCTGGCCGGCAGGATAATGTCCACCGGTTCCAGTTCCACCGGGCAGGAGAACGGGACATGAACGCCCTCTTTTGGTCCCGCGGTCCGGTAATAGCACCGATGATGCGTGCACCGGCGGGCGAGCCTGCCGGTTTTTCCTGCGATCCCTGAGTCGGCCGTTGCCACGTGAAAAGTGTTTATGCCGTTTTCCAGCTAATGCGTCAGGAGCCACGGGACCGATCATGACAGCCCGACACGTTCTTCCAATGTCAGACGACTTCCATGCGCTTGCCTGCGAGACCGTGAGCCGCCGCGTACGTCCGCTCCCGTTCACGGAAGGTGGTATCACCATAACCGCGGATCTGGTCCGTGCCGCAATGGAATGCCTGAATGCCGAAGCGACCCGGACCCTGCCAGTCCTGTCCGTTCACGATGCCGCGGATCATGTGAAAGAGGGGCTCGACCGGTGCCTTCCCGGGCATCCCAGTATTATCGGGGATACTACGGCACCGGTGCTTGCGGATGTGCTGGTCCGTGCCGGCATCGCGGTGTTTGCGGATGTGCTCGAACGGCAGCGCCGCACGCGTTCCCGGGGGATCCGCCTGCTGCCGGCATGGACATGGCATATCGGTTCGGTGCCATCCTTCCGGTTTGCAACCTCACGGTCGTCAGGTGGCAACCGGGCACCCGCGTGGATGGCGGTATGCCCGGTCTGCAGGACCGGGATACTCAACCGACTGACTGGCCGGGAGCTCTTCGGGATCCCTCCCACGGATTATCATATCGAATGCTCGCACTGCGGGGCAAAGTTCATACCTGAGCAGGAGCAGTTCCGGCTCGTCTCGATCGCCCGGATTGCCGACCCGGGCTGGCGCCGGTACCTCAACACAAGCCATTTGGCGAACGAATGGGCAGCAATGGCACAGAGAACGCTGGTGAAGCGGCCCGGTATAATGGCCCGGGCTCCGGTACCGCAGGCCCGGAAAACAAGGACGGGGAAGGGTGCCGCGGAAGAGTTCCCGGCCGTTTTTCCGGCAATGAAGGACGGATCAGTCGCCGTCCCCTGCGGCGGATCGACCCTGTACTTCCGGCCGCTTATCCTGCAGTTTACCGGCAGGCTGCAACGCAATCTGTTCACACGGTCAAAACGCACCGTGCAGGACGTCCTTGCCACGCCGGCGTTCCAGCCGGTCAGGTCGACCGTGGAGCAGCGCCATGCCCGGTACCTCCCGCTCCGGCTGGGCTTCTTTACTGCCGACCTCATGCGACAGGGCGATCCTCTCGTGCAGGAGCTCTTGAACCGGTACGGCAGCGGGCCATTTTACCAGTTCCGTGTACAGGACAATGAACTGGCCGACCGAAAAGGGGTTTTCATGGTGTACGTGCAGGGGCGGGTCTGCCATACCGGCGCATGCCATGTCCCGTTCTCTGCAGGTATCGGCAGGCGTGCAGGCCGGATAACGCCGGACATGTGCTACCCTGACGGTGACGAGGTCGCGTGCAGGATCAACAGTCTGATCTGTGCGTCCCGAACAACACACGCCCTCTACGTTCATGGTATGTCTAATGATGCAGCAATCGATGCATGCGCCGCAGCGCTCATCTCACAGTACCCGGCAATCGCGGTAAAAAATTCTGTAAAAGACGCTTAAAATGCTGTGATCAGAGAATTTTTCATATCCTATGCGAACATTATAACTATCTGCGCCGGATATGGTTCACGGGAGATTTTAATGAAACAGTGCCCTCACTGCGGGATGAACATACGGGACAACGTGGAGGTGTGCGGCTACTGCGGCGGCGAGATCCAAGAGCGCCCGGTGAAACCTCCTGCCGGCCATGGAGCGCCGGCATCATTGCGGGGTGCTGCCATGCCAAAACCGGCACGGCAGCAGGAGCCGCCACCGGCTGGCGAACCTGATGCAGAAGAGGAGGGGAAAGGGGGGCTGTCTCGGATCCTCCAGCCCGGCGAGCAGGTGCTCATTGGTTCTCTCAATGTCTCGGTAAAAAAGTTCCTTTTCCATGCATACCTCACCAATAAACGTATTTTTCTGATCGATACGCAGGAAAAGAAACTCAAAGTGACCGCAAAGGACATACCTGTCGAAACGATCGCCGGTAGCATCGTGGAATTCTCTGAGAGCTCAGACCCGGTGCTCGTGCTCTCCATCAAGTCCGCCGATGACGAGATCAAGACGATGAAGATCGTCTTTGTCCAAGACGGGATGGACCGGTCGGCTGAGATCGACGACTGGATCGGGCTGCTCCACGAAGAGCAGCAGCCCAAGAAATCCCGGGGGGCCCCGGTCCGGGAACCTGCCGGACCAGCGGTTGAACCAGAAGAGCCTCCCCTCAAGGTGGCACCAGTCCAGCGGCAGGAACTCCACCCGACCAGAAAACCGATCAAGGAGCATGAAAAACAACCGCCGGTAAAACGCCTGATTCCGATCACCCGTACGCTCGAGCCTGAACCTGAAAAAGAGACTGAACCGGCACCCCCAAAGCGTCGTGTGCAGGTCAGGACGATAGAGGATCCCACGCCAAAGAAGACCGGGCCAATCACCTTTACCCGCGGGATCCCACCGACCGGGAGAACTGAGGGGCAGGTGGTAAAAAAACCGGAAGTACAGGCCGCCATGAAGTCCGCGATGAAGAGCACCATGCAGCCGGTCCGGCAACCGGGATTGTACCCGGCAAGGAAGCCCGTGATCGAACCGGTGAAACGCCAGCAGCCCGGGCCGGAGCCTGCAAAAGAGGACGGACTTGAGGAAAAACCTCAGGCTGCCGAAAATATCCCCCGCAAAGAGGCGGCCGAAAGCCCGCGGTTCTGCCAGAACTGCGGCAAGAAGATCCCGGCTGAAGCGAATTTCTGCCCGGGGTGCGGGACAAAACTGGTGTATCAGAAAGCGGCGTCATCCTCCGGAACTACAGCTGCTCCCCGCCCGGCCCCGGCTGGGTCCCCGCACCGTAAGGTGCCGAAGATCGAGGAGATCGATGAAGGGGAAGAGGATGAGGATCTGAAAAAGAGACCACCAGTCAAAAAAGCTCCGAAGGGGAGCGACATGACCATCCTCCATAAATTCCTGAGGCGGTAACACCGTCACGGAACCAGAAAAATCCGGCAGTTCTCCCCCGCAATGGCACCCTTTTTTCTCTTTTTGGGAAGAAATTGTTATATGAAATCCCGTCTCTTGTATTAGTACGATTACGCAAGAATCCCGAGGAACTGAATGAAGAGAAATATCCAGGTTGAAGCGTTGGACCAGATCCCTCTTGAAAAACAGCGGATTGAACTTGTCGAGCGAAAATGCCTCGGCCACCCCGACAGCATTGCAGACGGGATCGCAGAATCCATCAGCCAAGCCCTCTGCAAGGCCTATCTTGAGGAGTTTGGTGTCGTCCTTCACCACAATACGGACCAAGGCGAGATCGTCGCCGGCGAGTCGGTACCAAAATACGGCGGCGGGAAGATCGTCCGTCCGGTTTATATCCTTATCGATGGGCGTGCCACCAAGCAGTTCGACGGGGTTACCATAGCCACGGATGCCGTCGCTGTCGAAGCAGCGCATTCCTACCTCCACTCCATCCTCCCGGCCCTCAACCTCAGCCGTGATGTTATCATCGATTGCCGGCTCGGTGTCGGGTCTACCGATCTCCGTGATGTCTTCAGGCCCTGCCAGGGGAGTGTCCCGCGGGCAAACGACACATCGTTTGGTGTTGGCCATGCTCCGTTCTCAGAGACGGAGACAATCGTGAAAAACGTCTCGGACTTTATCGACGAGAAACTTCGTCCCCGTCATCCTGCTATCGGCCAGGACATCAAGATCATGGGGCTACGGGACGCGGACATGATCACCCTCACGATCGCCTGCGCGATGGTCGACCGCCACTGTGCCGGACTCGAGGACTACATCCACTATAAGGACCTCCTGCAGGAGCAGGTGCTCGAGGTCGCAAAAAAATATACCAGCCGCCGTGTCACGGTGAACGTCAACACCGCAGATGACATCGACAGCGGGAGCGTGTACCTGACCGTCACCGGTACTTCCGCCGAGATGGGTGATGATGGGTCGGTCGGGCGCGGCAACCGCTGTAACGGCCTGATCACCCCCAACCGCCCGATGAGCATGGAGGCGACGAGCGGTAAGAACCCGATCAACCATATCGGCAAGATCTATAACCTGCTCTCTACCATGGTGGCCCGCGAGTGCGTGGAGAAGGTGGACGGCGTCGAGGAGATGTATATACGACTCCTCTCCCAGATCGGAAAGCCCATCGACTTCCCGCTGGTGGCAAGCGTCCAGGTACTGCCTAAGGCGGGCGTCACCCTCAAAGACATCAACAGCGAGATCGAGGGCATCGTCAATGACAGGCTCGCAAACGTTACATGCATCACAGAGAAGGTAATCCACGGTGAGCTCAGGACCTTCTGATAACCGGCGCGCGAAAAAACCGAGGGCCGGGGGAAAAACCGGCAAACCCCCGGTGTTCTCCGGCATGGTCCGGCTCGCGATCCCCAGCAAGGGGCGGATCGCAGCCCCGATCATGGATCTGATGGAAAAGAGCGGCCTCCACCTACCAGATACCACTGAACGCCGGCTGATCACCCGCACGCTCGATCCTCATGTCGAGATCCTCTTTGCCCGGCCGGTCGATATTCCGGAGTACGTGGCAAACGGGGCCGCGGATCTCGGGATCACCGGGCGGGATGTGGTGACCGAGCGCGGGTCCGGTGTCGAAGTACTCCTTGACCTCCAGCTCGGGAAGGCAACCCTCGTGGTTGCTGTCCGGGAGGAGGCCGACATCACCGCTGTGAACCAGCTCCGGGGCGCAAAGGTTGCAACCGAATTTCCCGCGATCACCCGACGCTATTTTGCAGAGAAAGGAGTGCCGGTGGAGATCGTGCTTGTCGGCGGCGCCTGCGAGGCGACCCCTTATCTCGGAATTGCCGATGCGATTGTCGATCTCTCGAGCTCCGGCACCACGCTCAAGACCAACCGGCTCCGGGTGATCGACGAGGTGATGCCGACGTCCACGATCCTTATCGCAAACAGAACCTCGCTTGTACAAAAAAGAGAGAAGATCGAGGAGATCCACCTCGCGCTCGAGAGCGTGGTGCGGGCACGCGGGCAGTGCTACCTGATGATGAACGTGAAGCGATCATCGCTCCCGGCAGTCGAAAAAGTGCTCCCCGGCCTCTCCGGCCCCACAGTCATGGACGTCGCGTCTTCCGAAGACCTCGTCGCAGTCCACGCAGTCGTGAGCGAGGAGCGCGTCTATGCTCTCATTAACGCGCTCAGGCGGGTTGGTGCACGGGACATCCTGGTCATGTCCATCGAACGGATGATCCGCTGATCGGTATGAAAATCTTTCCAGCTATCGACATTCTCGGGGGACGGTGCGTCCAGCTCGTGCAGGGAAAACGGGAAAAAGCAACGGAATATGGTGATCCGCTCGCGTGTGCCAACCGCTGGATTGGGGAAGGGGCAGACGCCCTCCATGTCGTAAACCTTGACGGTGCTTTCGGTGACTCGGCACGTAACTCCGAACGAATCCGTGCGCTCATCAGAACAACGGACGTGGAGATCGAGCTGGGCGGCGGGATCCGATCGGTGGAGGACGCCCGCCGCTGGCTCGGGACCGGCATTGCCCGGGTCATCATATCCACGCTTGCCATCCACGATCCCGGAAGCGTAAAGACCCTTGCCGACGAGTTCGGGAGCGACCGGGTCATGGCCGGCGTCGACGCGAAAGGCGGGCAGGTCACCATACGGGGCTGGCAGGAGACCGCCGGCGATTACCTCGGCTGGGCAGAAAAATTTGAAGAGCTCGGCGCCGGTTCGCTCCTCTTCACCAACGTGGATGTTGAGGGACTGCAGCAGGGGATAGAACTCGGGCCCATCCGGCGCCTCATTAAACGGATCCGCGTACCGGTGGTGGTCGCCGGCGGGATCTCCGGGCGTTCTGATGTGGCGCAGCTACGGGATACCGGGGCATATGGCGTCGTGCTCGGTTCTGCACTGTATAGCGGGAAGATCAAGCTTGCAGAAGCGATGGAGGAATCTCGATGAGAACAGTTGAATGTGCACGGGAGACAAAAGAGACGGCGATCAGGATATCCCTGAACCCTGATGGGAAAGGGAAGGTATCGGTTGAGACTGGTGTACCGTTTTTCGATCACATGCTCACAGCGATGGCCCGGCACGGCGGCTTTGATCTCGCCTGCACCGCCCGGGGCGATCTTGGCGTGGACAGCCACCACACGATCGAGGACACCGGGATCGTGATCGGCGACGCGCTCAAAGAGGTGATCGGAACCGGGAAGGGAATACGCCGGTTCGGACACGCGGTGATCCCTATGGACGACTCCATTGCACGGGTGGCGCTCGATTGCGGGGGGCGGGGGTACCTGGTCTTTTCAGGGGCCTTTGGCAACCGGATGATCGGAAATATCCCGGCCGACCTGTTTGAGCATTTCTTCTATTCCCTCTGCATGCATGCCGGCATCACGGCGCACATCAGCTTTACCGGCAAAAACGACCACCACCAGTGTGAAGCGGTCTTCAAATCATTCGGGATTGCGCTGGGAGAGGCGTTGGCAATGAACGGGAGAAAAGGCGTGCCGAGCACGAAGGGAAGATTGTAACCTCCCGGCAGGATAGCTGAATATATAATAGAGGTTTTTGTACCTGCGAGCCGGATACGGAGATAATACCTGTGAATTACTCTTTTGCATCCCGGATGCAGACCACGCCGAAGTCGTTCATCCGCGAGATCCTGAAAACCACGGAGAACCCGGAGATCATATCGTTTGCCGGGGGGTTTACCGAACCCCGATCTCTTTGCAACAGAAGAGCTTGCGAACGTAGCTGCGGCGGTCGTTGCGGAAGAGGGGAAGGCGGCCCTCCAGTATACGACAACAGAGGGCTTGCCGGCACTCCGGAAATTCATCGCAGATCGTTACCGGAAGCGGCTGGGAATTACCGTCTCCACCGACAATATCCTTATCACGAACGGTTCCCAGCAGGGGCTTGATTTGATCGGTAAGGTGTTTCTCGACCAGGGGGACGTTGTCGCTATCGAACGGCCGGGCTACCTCGGCGCAATTCAGGCGTTCTCCCTGTATGAGCCGCGATTCTGCGGCGTTCCGCTCATGACCGACGGTCCGGATGTTGCTGCTCTCAAAACAGTGCTGCAGCAAAACGCCCCGAAGATCTTCTACGGCATTCCCAACTCCCAGAACCCATCCGGGATCACTTGGTCGCAGGAACGAAGGAAAGAGGTTTCTGAGATCCTGCAGGAGGAGGGCACGGTCTTTATTGAGGACGATGCCTACGGCGAACTCCGCTTTGACGGGAGTCCCCACACGCCGCTGTTTTCGCTCCTGTCGGACAAGGTGATTCTGACCGGCTCATTCTCAAAGATCGTTGCCCCGGGGCTCCGGGTCGGGTGGGTCGTCGCCCCATCGGAGGTTATCGAGAAGATTACCATCGCCAAACAGGCATCCGACCTGCACTCAAACCACCTAGCCCAGCGGATCATCGCCCGGTACCTGGCAGAATATTCTCTCGATGAACACATCTCCCGGATTATCTCCCGATACCGCGGGCAGCGGGACGTGATGATCGGCTGCATTAGGGAATTTTTCCCGGAAGAAGTTTTCTGCACGGAACCTGATGGCGGCATGTTCCTTTGGGCAGAACTCCCCAAGGATTGTTCGTCATTAGAACTTTTCTCACGTGCTCTTGAAAAACGGGTGGCCATCCTTCCCGGAAAACCGTTTTACACGGATGGTGGAGCGGAGAACACGATGCGGCTTAACTTTTCAAACCAGAATGAGGACCGGATCCGTGAAGGGATGTGCTGTCTCTCCGTGGTCCTTCGGGAATACCTCCGGGAAAAAAGATCTCCCTGACCGGGTCCGCTGTTTCCCGGGGGTAGCATGCTCACAATCTGCGGCAAATCGGGCGGGTATAAGTTCTGGCCCTAGCGGGAGGAAGATCCCGCATTGTCTGGAACGGCATATGCAGGTGATGCCGTCCTGTATTCTACGGGAACCTTAGGCAAAGAAACTGCAAAAACCTGCACGAGGGATCTCAGACGGGGAGGGATGCCCGGCAGATCAGGCAGTCCTGTATAACCAGCAGAAATACCAGAGCAATCGGGCCCCAGTGGATGTAAGCGATACCAGAATAATGCGAAGAAAAAAGGTTGATCAGCCGGACTTTGCTGCCAGCTCAACATCTTCTTTCTTGATCGTCTTGCGGCCCGCGTGCTCGGCAAGCTTGTTGGATTCTTTTGTCAGCTGGGCGATATACTTCTCGGCCTTGATAACGAGTGCCTCAGCTGCATCACTGCCGACTCGTTCGGCTCCGTTCTTCTTGGCAATCCGTACAACTGCGGCGATTGGTAAATCTGCCATGTTTCTTACCTCAAAAAGAAGATATATGGGTATATATAAAAACTTTTTGGGAAAATGCCGCATTTTGTTACGCAAAACGGTATCGGAAGGCTTCCCGAACCTCTCGGGCGAAACGCGCTTCAGAATTTCGCAGAATATTTTTTTTTGCCATTAAACCCGGTATTTTTTAAAAAAGACCGTTTTTAAATCAATCCAGAAGCGACGCAGCAAGCATAAGCGCATTGGTGTAATCCGGTGATGCGCGCGAGGAATCCACAAAAATTTTATCGATATTTACGACCGGCGCGCCATGTCCGCGTCCCGCTCCCAAAAAGGTGAGTGTACGAAAGATTAAGTTCCCGGAAATCCCGTCCGGTGCGATGATCAGTCCACAGGACCCGATTGCATCCTCGATCAGGATCTCAAAATGCTGTGTGCCGGCAAGCCGGGCGACCAGCTCCGCATCGGCAAGGCTCCGGTCCACCGCCGGGTGCCGGCCGATATCCCCGAACCTGCCCCCGGAGAGTACGGCGACATTTTCCGAAAGGCCGAACCGCCGGGCGATTGCCCGACCCCTCCGGATGAGAGAGATCTTGTCGGCCACCGTCCACCCTTCGTCAATCCCCACTGGAGCAAGGAGGAATTTCTGGCCCCTAGCCGTCTCCAGAAGTGCGATGCGTTCTAGGTGGTCGACACCCGCCGCCTTTTTTAGTGCCTGAAGCGTTGTATTGGCCGGCAGCGTCCCTCGCACCGCCGCGTCGATCTTCCCCTCCATCAGGTCGGAAACGAGCACTGCTGCCGGCTCATCGTGTTCGCTGACCCGCACACCGGCCTTTGCCGGTTGTTCCCGGACAGCCCCGGGCCGGCAGTAGCAGACAATATCGCAGGTGCTTTTCACGCGGCATGCACTCTCTACCACCCTTCCGGCATCCGTGCCGATGCCGATGCCGATAGTCTTTACCGGGGCCCGCATGGCATGTCACCGGACGTGAGGTGCATGATCCCGTTGTGGATGAAATCGAAGACCTGCGCCTCGTTTTCATCGTACCGGATCCGGAGTTCCCGGCTGGCGTTGACGGTCCCGATTGCCCGTGCGGTCATGCCGACTGCCGCAAACCGCCGGATCAGCTCCGGCACATGGCGCTCCCTTGCGGTCAGGATAAACCCCATGCCGGGATACATCTTCACCCACTGCTCAAACGTCATATGGTTTGCCGCGAGATCCGGTTTCGGGATCAGCCCGAGGTCGATCTCGGCACCTTTCCCGCTCACCTCAAGGAGCATCCCGATAGTACCGATCATCCCGGGATTGCTGATATCCTTCCCGGCCGTCACCAGGTGCTCACGGCCGATCTGCTCGAGAAGCGCGATCTGGGCCCTGACGACAGCGGCGGGTTTCATGGTCACCGAGTCCCAGTTGAGCGAGCACGAGGGATGTACCCTGCCACTCAGGTCGATGGCGGCGACCACTTTGTCACCGGCCTGCGCCATGTTGCTGTAGATGACCGAATCGAGCCGCGCGGAACCAAGGATAGAGACGTCGATGACGCTGTACGGCGCGTCCGGATGCAGGTGCCCCCCGACAATGGGGACACCGAACTGGGCCGAGGCGTCGTGCATGCCCTTTACTACCTGTTCCTGAATGCCAGCATCTTTGGGGATCGAGAAGACGTCAACCATCGCGATCGGCCGCCCGCCCATCGCGGCAATATCATGGATGTTCACGAGCACCGAGCAGTAGCCCGCCCAGTAGGGATCGGCCTCCATGAGCCGACTCCAGATACCGTCAGCGGCAAGGAGCAGCGCCTCGCCGTTGTGCTCGATCACTGCCGCATCCTCGCCAAACGAGGCGACGACATGGGGGGCATCGATCTTCAGCGTCCTGACCATATCGCCGATAGCGTTTTTCCTCTTCACGCCTTCGTATTCCCTGACCATATGCGCGATAGTCTCGGTGGAGCAGCTGTGTTCCACGAATGTCACCTAGCTTGTGTAATCCCGACAGGGATACCTGTACCGTATTCTGTCTCATCAGAGATAATTTATTTGATGACGGGTCGACTCCTTTGGTATGGATTGGGCAGAGAAATACCGCCCTGCGCACCTCACCGATATCGTCGACAACGCAGGTGCAGTCCGGCAGATGGCCGACTGGGCACGGAACTGGACGAACCGCTCGCGGCCTCTTCTTTTGTACGGCAAGCCCGGTATCGGTAAGACCTCCAGTGCCTATGCGCTCGCCAATGACATGGGGTGGGACGTGGTCGAGCTCAACGCAAGCGACCAGCGGACTGCCGCTGTGATCGAGCGGGTTGCCGGCGTGGGCAGCACCACGGCGAGCCTGACCGGGTCTGCCCGGAAGCTGGTCGTGCTGGATGAAGCGGACAACCTGCAAGGGACCGCGGACCGGGGCGGGGCAAAAGCGATCATCGAATGCATAAAAAACGCCCGGCAGCCAGTCATCCTGATCGCGAATGATCTTTACGGCCTCTCTCCCGAGCTCCGACTCCGTTGTGAACCGGTGCAGTTCCGGGCCATACCCGCAAGGTCAGTTGCCCCCCGGCTCAGGTTCATCTGCGCAAGCGAAAAGATCCCATGTTCGGATATGGCCGTCCGGGAGATCGCGGAGAGTGCTGGTGGAGATCTTCGATCGGCAGTTAATATGCTCTATGCCTCCGCGATCGGGAGGAACGCGCTAGCGGACGACGAGGTTCACACGTCCCAGAAAGACGAACGGGTATCGATCTTTTCGCTCATCACCGCCATCTTCAGGAAGACGCCGGACGACGATCTGATGCGCCTTTCCCGGGACATGGAGGACACACCGGAGAATATCGAGCAGTGGCTGGAGGGTAACGTGCACCTCGTCTCCGATCCCGTGGCACTGGAGCAGGCATATTATTTTCTCGCGCGTGCGGACGAATATCTCGGGTACACCTACCGACGGCAGTACTATATGCTCTGGCGGTATGCGACCGCGGTCATGCTGCTCGGCGTTGCCGATGCTGCGGCAGGGAAGGGCGTACATACTCGCATTCTCCCGCCGGAGCGCTGGCAGAAGATGGCAATCGCGAAAAAACAGAAGGCAATCCGCTCCACCGTACTCGCCCGCCTTGCCGGCACAATGCACCTCCCGCAGGCGACCCTGCGGGAGAAGTACCTCGGCATCTTTTCCCTTCTGGTAGAGCACGACCCGTCGATCTATGTCCGCGAACTGATGCTGGATGCCGACCAGCTCAACTTCTTCCTGAATGACCGGGAACGGTCGCAGGAGATCGTAAAGGTCGTGGCAAAAGAGGAGCGTGAACGGGAAAAAGAACAGCAGAAGAAAGCAAAAAAAGCGACGGCAACCCCTCCCAAAAAAGACTCCGGGACCTCTGCACCGCTACCACCGTCACCTGGCGATGCACGACCGGATGGCGGACCGGAAAAGAAAACCGGATCCGGCGATCAGTCCACGCTCTTTGACGGGTTCTGACGCTGGTAATAGCAGTGGAGGGGCACGCCGCAGTCAATGATCTTGCCGCCATTGCCCCATGACTCGAAACCGAGGTGATAGACAAGCAGGTCGCAGTCCACCCACATGGCGAGCGTGATCAGCGGGGGGACCATCTCGATGGCAGGGCGCACGGCGTACAGAACATCGGCCCCAAGGTACCATGCGAAGTCCGGCGCAAAGACATCATCCAGAACAAACGGGAGCCAGGCCGGCGACTGGACATCACGGATGTCGGTCGCCCGGACGCGGACACCTGCCCCATGGATTTTCCGTGCGGCCTCCGGGTTGGTTCCTACGCCGACCTCAACGGCATTCCGGTAGTGCACGGCGATATAGGCACCGATGCATTTCTCAATATGTTTATAGCCGCCCATCCAATAGAATAGCGCAATGCACATCCATATCTTTTGGGATCGGCAGTCCCCTGCCGGCCTGCAGCTGCCGGTCGCCCGGAACATCGCGGCAGTCATCGGCATTCCGGAGACACTTGAAGAGAACCAGGTACGTATCGCGGGTTATGTGGATGCCAGAAAACAGGTCGATGCACAGTTGCTGCTGGACCAGATTGCCGCGTACAAACACCGGCACGGTATCACGGAACCGGTCCTGCTCGTGCTTCATCAGGACCTCTTCGACCCCGGCCACAGTTTTGTCTTCGGTCTCGCCCGTGAATCTGCCGGCGCTGCCGCTGTCTCAACAGCCCGATTGTCAAACGAGTTCTACGGGCGCGACAAGAGTGACGACGACCTGATCGAGCGTACCACCAAGGAGGGGGCACACGAGATCGGGCACCTGTTCGGCCTTGGCCACTGTTCGGATCACGAGTGCATCATGTTCCGCCCTGATACGCTCGACGAGCTTGACGGGAAACGAAAGATGCTGTGCGGATCCTGCAGCGGACAGCTGGCGCAACGGCTCGGCGAGTTCTAAAGCGCCTGCGATCAGATGAGGTGCCGGCGGCGTTCCTTCCTGTTACCTGCCGGATCCACCTGATGTCCAGCCCCCGGATGTGCCCGGTTATACAGCAGGAGACCACGTAAAATAAGCGGCAGGACGCCGGTCACATCCCGCTCCCTCAGAAGTCCGGCATCTTCTTTGCGAGGTACCACGCGTGGATGGCAAGGAGAAGGTAGATGGGAAAGAGCATACCGTATGTGCTTCCTTCTCCCTCGTATTTGTAGAGCCAGACCGTGGCAGTGATATCGATCTGGAAGATCATGATCCCCCACCATTTGCCAATATACCCGTAGCCAAGGCCCGGCAGCATGAAATTCAAGAACCCGGCCACAAGCGGGTTCTTGGCAGTCTTCGGCCGGCGGGCGAGACCCCGGGGGATGAACAGGGGGTCTATCCCGCATCCGGGCGCAGCGAGGACTGCCTCCCACCGGACTTCGCTGCTGGCATCGGCCAGCCCCCGCATCAGCGCCGGGATCGCCTGCTTGTCACGGATCGATCCGAGTATCCCGATCGCTTTCTGCCGGACGGCCTCGTCCCGGTCGTTAAGGACATGGGAAAGCGCCGGGATGGCCGCAGGGCCTGCCGCTTTCACCGCTTTCCACTCCTGCATCCCGACAAAGAAAAATGCCCGTTCTTCAGCGGTTTCTGGTTTCCAGCCGAGTTTAGCCAGTGCAAACGCGGCACCGTAACGCACGTACTTGTCAGCGTCAAGGAGGGCTCCAACGAGGGGTGCAGTCACCCGGCTGTCACCAATCTCCCCGAGAGCGAGTGCCGCCTGCCACCGGACCTCGCCGCTCTCGTCCTGAAGGGCCACGGTGAGGGGATCGATGGATCGCGGGTCCCGGATGACCGCGAGCGCCCCGATAACACCGAGCCGGACGTCCTTGTTCTTCCGTTTCAGGGCACGTATGAGCTCGTCCATTGCCGAGGGGCCCAGCGAACTGAGGGCATGCGCCGCCTGTGTCTGCACGGCAAAATCCGGTGAGCCCAGCGCCCGGATGAGCCCGGCGAGATCCCGCCGATCCCTCATCCGGCCGATGTCTCCCGGTTTTACTCCAAACAGGTTCAAGAGCGCCACCCGGCTTCACCTCACAGATCCGGCATCTTTTTTGCCAGATAGAACGTCTGGACCGCAAAGAGCGCGGTGATCGGGTACGCGATCAGGTAGGGTAAAAACGGGCCGGAGCCGAGCTGGGCAAGCACGATGACGCTCATGTAACTCATGAAGACGAGAAAACCCCACCAGTAGCCAAGATAGTTGTAGCCAAGGCCAATGAAGAAGAAGTTTAAGATTGCCGCCGCCCACGGGTTCTGCCCGGTCCGCGGGCGCTTTGAGACGCCCCATGGAATATGTGTCGCCGGCACCTGGCATTTTTTCGCCGCAAGTACTGCCGTCCACCTGACCATCTCGTCCTGGTCTTTCAGCGCTGCCTCGCAGGCTTTTTGCGCACCAGGATCGCCAATCTCGCCCAGCAGTCCGATAAGCTTTGCCCGCGTTGCGGCATCAGGATCCCGAAGGAGGTCAACGAGCGGGCCGGTCGCCGCTCTTCCCATCTGTTTTACACTCTTCCAGTCCTGCAGCGCGATAGAATAATACGCCCGTTCTGCGTCGTTTTCGGGAAGCCAGAGAAGCCGGTCAAGAGACCGGGCCGCACCGAACCTGATGTATCGCTCCCGGTCCAGGAGCGCATCCACAAGCGCCGGGATCGCCACTGGATCGCCAATCTCCCCGAGAGCGAGCGCAGCGACCCAGCGCACCTCGACTGCCTCATCATGAGCCAGCACATGGACTAGTGGACTGACCGTCAGCGGGTCCCGGAGCACCCCGAGGGCCTCGACCGCCCCAATCCGGGCTGCTTTGTGCCTGCTCTCCAGCACCCTGATCAGCGGGGCGATCGCCCGGTCACCCAGTGAACCCAGTGCATCTGCTGCCAGCCACTGGACATCCATATTCCGGTGGTTCAGGAGCCGGATCAGGCCGGGCACATCTCCCGCAGTTTTCATAGCCGAGACGTCCGGAGGCCTGATGTCGGGAAGATGCAGGAGAACCATAGCGGGTGAAAAACAATTAAAAGCTGAATATAATGTATGCATATATCAACGTTGTGAAGCGCGGGGTGCCCGGGATTTTCGGTTGCCATAAAGGGTCTTGTGCCGCATATATTCCCGGTCTCTCTCCGGCCACGCGACTGATAATATGGCGGGATCACCATGGCACGCTGTTCAGCGATCACCGGGGCTATCTGCGGAGAGCACGACCTGCTTTCTCACCCGGAGAACAATGCCCGTCTTCTCAACGCGCTTGCAGGGGTTCCGGACGGCGTGGCTGTGACAGAACCAGTGCCTGCCGCTGTCAAAGACGTCCTCAGGATCCACGACCCCCAGTACCTCCGCTGGCTCGATGCACAGTGTGCCGCGACCACGGCAGTCCGGTATCTCGACCCGGATACCTATATCACCCGGCATTCCTTTGCGGTGGCGCTGCATGCTGCCGGCGCCGCGATGACAGCCGCAGACCGCGCACTCTCGGGGATACACTGTTTTTCCCTGATGCGCCCGCCAGGCCACCATGCGGAACGTGACCGACCAATGGGATTTTGCCTGCTGAATAATGCCGCGATCGCTGCCGCCCACGCACTGGACAGCGTTGACCGGGTCGCGATCGTGGACTGGGACGTCCACCACGGGAACGGAACCCAGCACGCGTTCTACGGGAATGACCGGGTACTCTACTGCTCGGTGCACCAGGAAGATTTCTTCCCGTTCTCCGGTCTGGTAAACGAGACCGGTGTCGGCGCCGGGCAGGGGTACACCATAAACGCACCACTTACGGCCGGTGCGACCGTTGCCGACTATGCCCTCGTATTCTCTGCGGTGTTTGTCCCGGTGCTGGCCCGGTTCCGCCCGGAACTGGTGATCATATCTGCCGGACAGGATATTCTCTCTGACGACCCGCTCGGCACGATGGCCATGCAGCCGGCCGGATGCGGGGTTCTTGCCCGTCTCATCGCTGATGCCGCAGAGCGGCCGCTCGCTCTTGTTCTCGAAGGTGGGTACGGCATCTCTCATGGCGCGGCAATCGCCGCCATCTTTGCTGCGCTGGAAGGAAAAACCGGTACAGACGTGACAGAAGAGCACCGTGCCCGGGAGGGCACGGTTGAAACCGTCGCCCTGCTCAAAAAGATCCACCGTCTGGGCTGAACGGTCACTTCGGCGACGGTCGCACGTCAATCTCCATGGTACTGATCTTCCTGTACTGGTTTCTTGTTTTGAGGATGGGCCAGAGCTGGTAGAGAAGAACGGTTACCGGCTCCCACATCGCCGCCCATCCGGTGATCAGGAGGGCATCGGCGGCGAGCTGGGTTGGCAGGGTATTGCTGATACTCAAAAGGTAACTCCCGGCCACGAGGCTTACGAGCAGAAACGAGAGTCCAAGGAGCAGGGTAAAACGCCCGTACCGGATCCGGTTGCGGAGCTTGCGCTCCATAACGAGTGTCCGGTACGCAAAGTGGTTGTGGATGGCCTCGCCAATCTTCTGCCCCTGCTCGCTTGCCGCAGCATCGGGAGGCAGGTAGATCACGATCTTGAACTGGGTCTTTGCGTGAAAATCATTCACGGTGTCGACGATATACGTCTCGGCATCGCGGTCAAGTTCTTTCTCGTAGAACGGTGCCGGATCGAAAGAGTTGAAGAGCTGCGGGATCGAGCCGAGCTTGATCTCGATCAGGATCTTTCCGTCCTCTTTCCGGTAGAGCGATTCGATGCTCCGCATCACCAGCCTCCCGGTACCGTGTAGTGCCGCAGATCCGATAAAGATGATTTCATCTGCAGTGCAGTTGTCCTGCCGCCAAGGGCGGTAACGATGAAACCCTCAAGCGCCGGCTGCACACTTATTCCCACTCACCGCCCAAGTGCCCGTTTGATCATTTCCATTGCTTCACTGATGGTCTCCCGGGCTTCCTCCCGCTCAATCCGGTAGAGCCGCTGCAGGGGGTGAAGGGCCCGCGGGTCTCCGAGCATGCCCAGCGCCCAAGCGGCTTTCAGCCGCACCCGGGCATCGTCATCCCAGAGCGAGTCGATCAGCGATTCCACGGCCCGTAGATCACCGAGCCGTCCCAGCGATTCCGCCGCCTTCCAGCGCGCCCCCTCGTTTTCATCGGACAAGAGGCCGATGAAATATTCCAGCTGCCGGTCGTCACTGGATGCATTCGCTGTGGTATCCCCACTATTCCCGGACTCTTCGGATGGCACCTGCCAGTCACTATCCATTGTATACCGGCCGGGGTATGCCTACAAAAATATTGTGAGGGGGGGGGGGGACAAAGGTTTGCCTTATAACATGGAGTACTGGCGGGAACAAACTATTTCTTGGTGAAGAAAGAACGTTAGAAAAAAGCGAATGGTGGCAAACGGGATGAAAGCAGCAGTCATCACGGAATTTGCAGGGACGTGCAGGGGGGCTGTAACGAGGACCTACCATTACGGCGGTGACGGCGTGCGCGTGTATTCCGGCGACAAAGTTCTCAGGCGCCTGTACCTGTTCGATCCGTCATCAAATATGATGACCGAGCGCGATATCGCCCGGCAGGAACGGATCCTCCGGCGGTTTATTTTTGACCAGAACGGTATGCTCGAGGAGACCTTCTCGTTCGGGCAGTCGCCGCGGACGTACCGGTACGAGGGCGGCGGCCGGCAGATCGTCGAGCGGGAAGGCGGCAGGTACGGCGCGGCTTCACGGACGTACACCTTCGAAAGTCCCGGCGTTGCGGAGACAGAATGGGGCAGGGACGGCGCGATAGGGCGGGTCTGGATCTTTGAGTCCGGCAACGACGCGATCCTGATCCGGCGAGGCGGCTGGTACGGCAACGTAGAAAGGACGCTCGTCTGCGAGGGAATCGGGACATCGGTCTTCCGCGAGCCGGAAGCATTCCTGCAGTTCCTGATGTTCACCGAGCGGCTGCCGGGAGAGGCCGATGAGGAACCGCAGGGAGGGCCGGTCTCGTCAGGACGCGAAGCAGGGGCAGCGTCGGACCGGCGTAAATACGCGTTTACCGGGATGCGGCATACCCCACAGGAATCCGGGGACACCCGCGAGGGGAGACCGGCGCCCCGCGCACCCCCGCGTCAGGGGGATGCACCCCCGGCCCGGCCATCCGTGGCCGGTTCCGGTGAAGGGGATATTGATTTCATCCCTGATGCGGATGCCTCCCGGCAGGACCGCCCCCGCGGGCCTCCGTCCCGGCGGAGCAGTGACATTCCGTTCAATGAACGCCAAAACCGCAGCGAGCGGAGTGATGAGCGGCCTTCGGCAGGGAGAAGCGCCGAGATCCCTCTTGAGGAACGGTTCGAGAGCGCTCGTCGCGAACGGGAAAAACCTTCCCGTGGAAAGAGCGCCGAAATCCCGTATGATGAGCGGAGGAGCGGCGGCGACCGCTGAATCGCTTTTTCTGAACAGCAGGATTGAGGAAGAAAAACAGGTAAAAGGTCAGCCGTTACGGGTCGCACCGGAGTTTCCCTGCTTTTCCGATATCCTCGAGATCGTGTTCTTCAATCAGGATTGTGACAAGTTCTTTTTTCACACCGGTCGTTCTGACCAGCGTCTCCGTGAACTCCCTTACGAGCCTGCGTTTCTGTTCGAGTGACAGTCCCTTTTCTGTTTGAGAATGACAACCGGCATAAAAAACCTTCTCTCGGAATATTAGAATGCAGAGTATTTAGCACCACACGGTGCTGCTGAATAAGGCGCGAGGTCGTTACCATCCTATAGCATTTTCGCGACCGCCTGGGACATCTGTTAAAAGCGCCACGGGTCATGACGGGAATGTCTCCTTCATGCCGCGAAAATAAACCTCTTTAATACCATCCGCCCATTGGTACAGCACACCACTCATGAAGAATATCATCATCAAAGGTGCCCGCCAGCACAACCTCAAAAATATCAATGTCGGGATCCCGCGGGATAAGCTCGTGGTGATCACCGGCGTCTCCGGCTCCGGCAAGTCCACGCTCGCGTTTGATACTCTCTATGCGGAGGGACAACGCCGGTACGTCGAGTCGCTCTCCACCTATGCCCGCCAGTTCCTCGGCCTCATGCACAAACCGGACGTGGACAGTATCGAGGGGCTCTCTCCCGCCATCTCGATCGAGCAGAAGACCACCTCCAAGAACCCCCGCTCGACCGTGGGGACCACCACCGAGATCTACGACTACCTCCGGCTCCTCTTTGCCCGGATAGGCACACCCTACTGTCCCGAGCATAACATCCCGATCGCCTCCCAGACTCCCGACCGTATTGCTGACCAAATCGCGGCCGCGCACCCTGGGATGGTCACGGTCCTCTCCCCTATCGTGCGACAGAAGAAGGGCACGTACCAGCAGCTCCTCCGCGACCTGAACAAGGAGGGCTATGCCCGCGTTCGGGTGAACAAGAGTATCATCCGCACCGACGAGGAGATCAGTCTCGAACGGTACAAAAAGCAGGACATTGAGGTCGTGATCGACCGACTCGACACCGGCGACCGCTCGCGCCTGACCGAGGCGGTGGAGAACGCGCTCAGGAAATCCGAAGGACTCGTTCTCGTCGTTGACGAAAGGAGAAAGGAGTCTACGTACTCCTCGCTCATGGCATGCCCGGTCTGCGGGCTCGCGTTCGAGGAACTCCAGCCGAGAATGTTCTCCTTCAACAGCCCGTTCGGGGCCTGTGAGGACTGCCACGGCCTCGGCGTAAAAATGGAGTTTGACGCCGACCTTATCATCCCGGACAAGGACCGGTGCATCGCGGACGGCGCGGTGGCACCGTACCGGAACCCGATGGACGGGTTCCGCGGCCATTATCTCGCGACGGTGGCAAAGCACTTCGGTTTTTCCGTGCTCACGCCGATCCGGGACCTGACCAAAGAGCAGTATGATGCGCTCATGTACGGCTCACCGGAACGGATGCATTTCTCCATGAGCATGAGAAACGGCGACGCCCACTGGTCGCATACCGGCGAGTGGGAGGGACTCCTGCCCCAGACTACCCGGCTCTATGCGCAGACCCAGTCAGAATGGCGGAAGCGCGAGCTCGAAAGTTACATGCGGGTCTTTCCCTGCCCGACCTGTAAAGGGAAACGACTCAAGGAGAAGGTGCTCGCGGTCCGGATCAACGGCCGGTCGATCATCGACTTGACCGATCTCCCGGTCAGCGGGTGCCTCCGGTTCTTTGAGGAACTCAGGCTCCCGCCAAAGGAGGAGGAGATCGCCCGTCAGATTATCAAGGAGATTCGGTCCCGGCTGGACTTCCTCGAAAAAGTGGGCCTCGGGTACCTCACGCTCTCCCGGAACGCCGGCACACTCTCGGGCGGCGAGGCGCAACGGATACGGCTGGCCACCCAGATCGGGTCGAACCTGATGGGCGTGCTGTATGTGCTGGACGAGCCCTCGATCGGGCTGCACCAGCGGGACAACCGAAAGCTGATCGGAACACTGCGGACGCTCCGCGACCTCGGGAACACGTTGATCGTCGTGGAGCATGACGAGGACATGATCCGCTCCGCCGACCACGTTATCGACATGGGGCCCGGTGCCGGGCTCCACGGCGGTGCGGTGGTGGCAGAGGGCACGCCGGAACAGATCGAGATGAACGCAAAGTCCCTGACCGGGCAGTATCTCGCCGGCACCAGACAGATCTCCGTGCCGGCTACCCGCCGGACCAGCGACCGTTTCATCACGGTGAAAGGCTGCCGGGAGAACAACTTAAAAAACATCGATGTGAAGATCCCGATCGGCCTCTTTACCGTGATCACCGGGGTCTCGGGGAGCGGGAAGTCGACACTCGTCTACGAGACGCTCTACAAAGGCATGATGCAGAAGCTCCACGGTTCGCGGGAGCAGGCCGGCATCCATTCCGACATTATCTGCGACTCAGCGATCGACAAGGTGATCGTGATCGACCAGTCGCCGATTGGCAAGACCCCCCGCTCCAATCCCGCGACCTACACCAAGGTCTTCGATGAGATCCGCACGGTCTTTGCCGGAACAAAAGAGGCAAAGATGCGGGGGTTCCGGCCGGGCCGGTTCTCTTTCAACCTCAAAGGCGGGCGGTGCGAGGCATGTCAGGGTGACGGGCTCATCCGAATCGAGATGAACTTCCTGCCGGACGTGTATATTGAGTGCGAGGAATGCAAGGGGAAGCAGTACAACCGCGAGACGCTCGAAGTGAAGTACAAGGGCAAGTCGATCGCCGAGGTTCTGGACATGAGCGTGGAGGAGGCCCTCAGACTCTTCGGGAATATCCCCACGATCCGGGCAAAGCTCGAAACCCTCTCCCGCGTCGGCCTCGACTATATCAAGCTCGGCCAGATCTCGACCACACTCTCGGGCGGCGAGGCGCAACGGATCAAGCTGACCCGGGAGCTTGCCAAGCGGGCGACCGGGAAGACCCTGTACCTGCTTGACGAACCCACGACCGGCCTCCACTTCGACGACACGAAGAAGCTGATAAAAGTGCTCGACGACCTGGTTGCCAAGGGAAACACAGTGATCGTGATCGAGCACAACCTCGACGTGATCAAGTCAGCCGACCACATCATCGATATCGGTCCCGAAGGCGGCGATGCCGGCGGCGAAATCGTCGCGACCGGGGCGCCGGAAGCGGTCGTGAAGGTCGCGAAAAGCTATACCGGGCAGTTCCTGAAACCGATGCTGGAGCGCAAACGGTAGCATTTAGGGCATATTTCAATTCGGTGACGAAAAGTCGTGTATTTTGAATGGGTTATATGCTCTTTCAGATCCTCATCCGTGCTTCCCCTTCAGCATGTCCCGCTTCCAGGGCATACGCCCTGTCCGCTAAAGTGTGGGTGGATGTAGTTTATCACCAGTCGGCGGCATAAGCCGGAAAAAACCGGTGAATGACGATGCCCCGAGGGTAAAATTTTTGGATGCCCTACCTGTATATCTCTGTTCAGCTAAGTCGCCGGTGGGCAAGGAATTAAGTAAGAATGAAAAATTGATAAACAATCGTCACCATACCAGAACCCTCCAATAAAAATTATTTTAACTACGAAAGAAAGAGTCTGGAGCATGGTAAATGTGAATGTGAATTTCTCATTATTGGGGATCTTTCAGTTGGTCTGTGCGGCAATTTTCCTTGTTGTGGGTCTGACAACCATGTTGTCAGCAACTGCAAGAGAGAACCTGATGGTCGTTTACACGTATGGATTAATCCTCGTAGGAATAGCAATTATTCTCGCATCACAGGCATTTGCCGAACACAACCAGCAGGAACTGCTCGAATTGTGTAAAATGAGAAAATAACGCTTCTGTTGCCTTTATCCGACTTAAACCAATTTTAACTACATATCTCGCATACATCCCGATCTAATTTTAACCCCTATTGGGGCGATTCAAAAAAATCCGGCAAGATTGCCGGACATCATGCAACCTTCGACACTCCCTTACCCCATCCCCATAGATTATTTCCTTCCGTTCACAAAACAGTATCACGGATGATCGACTCCCGAACCCTTCCTGAGACGAGTGGCTGCTACCTGTTTGCCAATGCAGACGGCACCGTCATCTACGTCGGGAAAGCAAAGAACCTCAAAAAAAGGGTCGCCAGCTATTTCCAGGAAAAGGATCACGACACAAAGACGCGGAGCCTTGTTGCGCATATCGCTTCCGTAGATGTGATGGTCACCAATACCGAGACCGAGGCATTTTTGCTGGAAAACACCCTCATCAAGAAGCACCAGCCGCGGTACAATATCGACCTCAAGGACGCGAAACGATTTGCCGGGATCGAGTTGACCGGCGGGGAGTTCCCCCGGCTCGTGATCGCCCGGCGGCCGGGCAGTGACGGCACGTTCTTTGGCCCGTTTGTGTCCGCCGCCGAGCGGGACGAGGTCTTCAAAGTCGTAAAACGGGTCTTCCACCTCCGGACATGCAAAAAGCTCCCGAAGCGGCCCTGCCTCCGGCGGCACATGCAGTCCTGCAGCGCTCCCTGCACCGGCGCGATCAGCCGGGTGGAATATGCCGGCCTGGTGAAAAAGGCGGCAATGCTCCTGAAGGGGAACACCGGCGGACTTCTCGATCTCCTCCGGCAGGAAATGGCAGAGCGCTCTGCATCGCAGGACTACGAGCGGGCGCTTGCCATAAGAAACGAGATCGCCGCGATCACGCACCTCGCGGAACGGCAGCATGTCGAACGCCGGCGGGAGTACGATCAGGACGTGATCGTGTTCGAAGCGACCGGAGGGAAGGTCTACCTCGTCGTCTTTTCGGTCGAACTGGGGGCGCTTGCCGGCAAGCAGGAGTTCACGTTCGATGCCAGCGGTGACTTCTTCGAGGAGTTCCTCGTCCAGTACTATTCGGAGCGCGAACCACCGGCCGAGCTGGTCCTCGATCACAACCCCGGCCCGGCGCTTGTGGAGTTCTTCTCGCACAGGAAAGGCCGGCGAGTACAGGTGATTGTACCACAACGGGGAGAGAAGAAGAACCTCCTCATGCTCGCACGCAAGAATCTCGAGACCGCGTTCTTCCGCGATGCACTCAAGGCGGGCGAGCTCGGCATCGCGCTCTCCCTTGAGAGTACGCCGTCTGTGATCGAATGCTTTGACATCTCGCACCTCTCCGGCACCGCGATGGTCGGCTCGATGGTCCGGTTCCGCGACGGGAAGCCGGAGAAGGGGAGTTACCGCCGGTTCCGTATCCAAACCGTGGAGGGGGTCGATGATGTTGCCTCTGTCAGTGAGGTGGTAAGCCGCCGCTACCGGCACCTCGTAGAGGACGGTGCACCACTCCCCGACCTCGTGATCATCGATGGCGGAAAGGGGCAGCTGGCGGCCGCCCGGCATGCGCTCCAGTCATTGAAGATCAGTATTCCGGTGATCGCCATCGCGAAACGGGAGGAGGACGTGTATATGCCGGACGCCGCACTCCCGCTCCGGCTCGATCGGAAGGGCATCGCGCTCCACTACATCCAGGAGATCCGGGATGAAGCACACCGGTTTGCGATCACGTATAACCGGCTGCTGCGGAAGAAAGAGGTGATTGGTGACGGAAGGCACCCGCGATCCCGGGGAAAGAAGATCTGATATACTGTCGCCGGGTCGCCTGCGGGCAGCACGAGTGCAGGACGTTGGCAGTGTTTTAAGGATCCCCCGGCATCAGTACGGATCCCAGGATCCTTTTCGTGTTTATTGTACCGGTTCTCTTTTTCTCGCCATTTCCCGGCGCCCGCAACTGGGCACGATACATACCTATATCATCAGATGCAGCAGAGAGGGCTCATGGGTGAAAAACCATGACGATGGTAAAGAAGGCAGACGGGCGCACGGAACTGTTCGTCGTTGAAAAGATCGTCGTGAGCGCCGTAAAGACCGGGGCTACTCTGGAGTACGCACGGGCGATTGCACACGAGATTGAGAAGACTGCAAAAGACGGGATCACAACAAATGAGATCAAGACAAAAGTCCTCTCCCAGCTGAAGGCAAAAAACCCGGACTGGGAGAAGCACTGGCAGGTCTATGACAAAGCCGTGAAGAAACGGCAGGTATAATCCTCTTTTGGGAACATATCAAAGGTATTTATGCTATCGGGGCACAATTCCCTTACCGGAGGAAACCATGCCAGAATTTGTCAATCCATTCAGCGGCAAGGTACCGGACCGCACCATGACCCTTGGCGAGCTTTTACGTGCGATCCGCCTGGATATCGCAGCAGAACATGAGGCAGTCCATACGTACCTTGCCCATGCCGAGGCAACCGATAACCCGCTTGCAAAGGCCGTGCTCATCGATATTGCCAATGAGGAACGCGTCCATGCCGGCGAGTTCGACCGGCTCCTTGCCATCCTGACTGGCGATGAGGACGATTACATCAAAAAGGGCGCTGCCGAAGTCGATGCGATGGCGGCACAGGCAGCCGCCCCGGCACCGGCAGCTGAACCCAAAGCGAGTGAACTGACGGTCGGCTCACTCAAAAACCCATGAAAGGAGGGAGAAGATAATGGAAAACAACTATCTCGGACGCAATGATGCCCCGCTCGGGGCGGAGACTTGGAAACTGCTTGATTCGGTTATGGTGGAGGCGGCAAAGGGCCAGCTGGCCGGCCGCCGGCTGCTCCCTATCGAGGGGCCGTACGGTTTCGGGCTGAAGGCAATCCCGCTCTCCGATTGTGCCATGGAAGACGGCATCACCGGCAGCACCTTCATACCGGTTACGATGATCCGGACGGAGTTCAGCTTAGGCAAGCGCGACCTCGCGGCATTTGAACGGGACCAGCTTGTCCTCGATACGGATCCGGTGACCTGCGCCGCGAGGGAGTGCGCCGCAAAGGAGGATCGCCTTATTTTTTCCGGTCTCTCCGGCCTCCCGGGCCTGATAAGCGCGGAGGGCGCAGCCTCGTTTACGCTGGGCAAGTGGGACAAGGTGGGAGTTGCCGCCGGCCAGATCATCGATGCGGTGACCAAGCTCGACGACGCCGGCTATCACGGGCCCTACAGCCTTGCGCTTGCCCCGGGACTCTACAACCTCCTGCTCCGCCGGTACCCGCAGGGTGACGGCACCGAACTCGACCATGCAAGGACGATCGTGGGCGACGGCGTGGTCAAGGCACCGGCACTGAAAAAAGGCGGAGTCCTCCTTGCCTCAGGCCGCCAGTACTCGTCCATCGCGATCGGGCAGGATATTGTGCTCGGGTACAACGGCCCGGTCGGCGATTTGCTGGAGTTCCAGATCCTTGAAAGCCTCGCGCTCCTGATCCGCGAACCGGAATCTGTCTGCGTGCTCAAGTGAGCACGGCAGAACTCTTTTTTATCATTTTCAGGTGATGCACGTGGATTGCATTCACTCCAGCGTGCATACCCGGCTCCGGCCACCGGGACGCCGCCCGGGAGCGGGATTATATATCGCGGGACGTGCAAGGAGATACGCATGAAAATGATTGCCGGGATACTTGTCGTCGTTATCACCCTTGTCTCCTCCTCCGCGTGCCTCAGCATGACGACCGTCCGGGACAACTCGGATGGGCCTCTCCACGCCCATTACCAGTACCAGGATGCATGGTCGCCCGAACTCGGCTGTTATTCCCACCTGACCGGCTACGTATACAACGCGGGCAATGTATCTGCAGAAAACGTCCGACTGAACTTCAACCTCGTCAACACCCAGACCGGCACGATTCGGGACTCAAAATCGATCTTTGTCGGGTCCCTTGCAGCGGGCGACACCGCGAGCTACGAGGCGATGCTTGACGGGGAGTGCACGCAGGACTACCGGGTCGACTTTACGTTCGAACACTAAAAAGGGTACTTTTTTCCCGGTAGTTTTCCCGGTAGGTATGGCCCCTGCGCCGTTCCCGTCTGACCCAAGCGTTATAACCCTATGGCACGGATGCTGTGATGATGAACACCCAGATCGTAAATTGGTGCGTGGATCTCGCGATGGGTGTCGTGTTTGTCATCTGTTTCGTGACCGGCCTCCTGAAGTATAACCTGCTCCAGCAGGTGCTCGGGCTCAATGAACTTGTGCTCCCCTTCGCGTTCATCAGCGATCTCCACGACTGGAGCGGTATCCTGCTCGGTGTCTTTGTCGCGGTACACCTGTTCCTGAACCGCCGCTGGATCGTAACGATGACAAAAAAGATGCTCATGGGCGCCAGAGACCGGCAAGAGGAGTGAACCGACAGGAATCTCCTTTCGCCCCTCCCACATCCTCTATTCCAGGGGAGGTCGGCCGTACCCGCTTTGCTAAACGCTTCCCTATGCCTGATGCACGCCCTGCCCTTTCCGCACGGGGCGCTCCCACCCCGGTAACGGGCCCGGATGCCGAATCGTCATCCTTCAGCCGGACGAATCCGACCTGGTATCTCCTCTTACCACGGAAATGTCGTCAGCGTGTGGACGATTGCCGCGCCAAACTCCCGCGAGGCCGGAGGGCCGTTTGCGGTGATCACCAGACCGTCCGTGACGACCGGCCGTTCCACAAGGATCGCACCGCCCTTCTTCATCTCCATCCGGGATGCCGGGGTGTCGTAGTATGTCGCCTGCTTTCCCCTGAGCATGCCGGCATGGGCAAGCACCACCGGGGAAAGGCAGATGGCGGCGACCAGTTTCCCTGTGCCGAAGAAATATTTTGCCAGCCCGATAAGAATGGGTTCGTTCCAGAGATATACCGGTGAACCGACCCCGCCGACAATCACGATGCCGTGATATGGGGTGGGGTCAACCTCCTCGAACGAGAGCGCCGCAGTCACCTTTGCACCGAGCATTCCCATGCAGGTCCCCCGGTGCGTGGAAGCGATCTCAAATCCGATACCGGCTTCAGTCAGCGCGTCTGCAGGGCCGGCCAGTTCCTCGTCCCTGAATTTTTCCGGTGCAATCGCGATCAGGATCTTCATAGGTTTACCGATCCTCTGCAAAAAGATAAGGCTATTGTTACGGACAAGATTTCATTGCCGGCACATTCCCCCACTTTTGGACACATAAAAAATTTACCGAGCGCGCGCGGGCAGCCCTGACAACAGGAGCCGGGCCTGGCGGCTCCGCATGGCCAGCCCGGTAGCGCTCATCACGCCGATCACGGCCCGCGATTACGCGTCAAGGAGCCCTCCGTCGCCGGCCCGGTCCAGATCTGTGCGGGATGATGCACCGGGAACCTGCCCGTCCCCGCGCAGGAGGCAGATCGCCTCACCATCGTTCTGAGTATCGGGTATCACACTGCAATCTGGTTAGGGTTCCTGACTGATAAGTATAGGGGATGGGGGTGCTGGTGCGATGACGGGAGATAAAGCAAAAATCAATCAAGTGGTGCGTGGCGGGAGATGGGAGTGGATAGCGGGAGCCAAGGATAACCTAATCCATGAATGGGATAGGATGTTTGTTTGTCCTTGTAAAACCAAAAGCCGCGAGGAATGTCAAGCATATCAAAAAAGACTTTTTAAAGCCATGCTTATTTTTGTCGTTCTTGTTGCAACATTCTCTTATTGGGTTGGGTGTTTTATGGGGAAACATTTCTAAATATTATTCTGTGGTGGAATCTATATGTCTCCAAAGTAAAATCAAGAAAATTATGACTGCTAAAACAATCAGTCCCCAAACCACATATTGAGCTAGTTCCCAAGAAGGGGAAGATCCTGTTGTTGAATTCCCCGTTTGATTATTTGTCGTATTTAAACCAAACCAACTGGGGAAAATCCCAACTACTACCACTATCATAATACCAATAACTATCACTATACCAAAAATCCGTTGAATATTCATTCTGGCAGATATCAAATCACATTTTTCCCTAGATTGCCCCATCCTAAACCACCAATAAACCCTGAGAAATTTATAAAATCATCAAACTGTCGGATAAAAAGAGTTTATTTTGAACTTGCCAACCCAATCATCGTCATCCAGCGGTTACCGGTTAGATCCAGCGGGATACCTGCCATCTCTGCTGGGGTAAGTCCACCGATGCCCTGATGCGGTCTGATATAATTGTAATACGTCTGCATTCCAGAGGCAAACTCAATCGCGCCAACAGGGTTATCGAAACTCCTGACTACCTTTGTGCGCTCCCTGAATGTGCCGTTTAAGCGTTCAAGGATATTGTTGTTCGGGTGTATCTCGAAGTTCTTTAATCTGATATGGGGGTTTTGAATCCGTGCAGTCTTGTCGTAAAACTCATCTTTGACGGCTATCTTGTAAGCTTGCAATCCGTCCGTTACGATTGCATCAGGCCGGATGCTTGCCGTGTCCTTTGCCTGCCTGAGAGCCTTCCGTGCATCCTCAACGAACCGGTTCTCAGTCACTTGGCAGGCAAGGAGGTAACGGGTTTTAGCGTCCATGATATTCCAGATCCACTGATAATATCGCTTCTCATCTTCTTTCTTGATGAATACGGTTGTCTCATCGGAGTGCCAGATGTTGCCAACATCTACCTTGTTCTTCTCAGCGTATTTACCGAGGAGCGCGAGGTATCTCCTGATCCACCGTAGAACGGTTGTGTGGGTAACGGTAGTCTTATCGAACTGCATGAAATGATCGCTGATTTTCCTCTGTGACAGTCCCTTAAAGTAAAGGTCGAGGGTTTTTGTAATGATCTCAGGGCTGTGCTTCATCCGTGAGAATCCTTTATCGATAACGAACCGGAATCCACAGGATTTGCACTCAAACCTTTGGGTGATACCGAACTCTGTTTTCCGGTTACCGCTTCTTACAACTGCATCGCTCTTGCACTTCGGGCAGGTGGTCTTGACCTCAGCGCGCTCCAGCTCTTTCTGCGTCGCCTCCTGTTCTATGTCGCCCTTTAGTTTCAGGGAGAACTGGACGCAATAGATATGCTTGCAAGGTTGGTTTCTGGTTGCGAAGTCAGGACAGGTGCATGACCAATCGTGCCGGTGCTGAGCATCACGACCTTTCACGAACTTCCGGGTGACTTGGTAGTACACGTCCTTGCTCTGGGAACGGACATCCCATTCATTTTCTCCGGTCTGAATGACCGTATCCGGCTGGCTGAGGATTGCAAGTCCTCTTAATTCCCTTGGATTGGTTAGTTGCTGCATGTTTGTTACCTCCGTATCTTAACTACGTTATTATACGATATACTACGATATATACCTTATGGTGTAAAACACATGAGAAAGTATTATAACTTCTAAAAACGTATTTGATTAAGTGATAAACATGGCTGAACTACATGCCGCTACTGTCAAGGTAATAAAAGATGGGAGGGTTACAATCCCTCAGGAGATCAGGGAGCTGGAGAGCATCAAGGAAGGCGATTTCCTAAAAATCACTATCGAGAAAATAGTACGACCAAAACAAACCGGGTGATATGCAAAGGTTTTTAGCTAAAAACGACCATAATAATAGGTAACGCCGGGGGCGAGACTCGAACTCGCGGGTTGAGGTGATCCCAACACCGATTATAAGTCGGCCACCTTAACCACTCTAGGTTACCCCGGCACACTTCTTATCTTGTTTTGACGGCTGTGTACTACGTTTTCGTGCATTTTTCTGAGCCAATATAGTGCTTTCCGTCAATCTAAGATGTTCGCAGATATCTGATATATACTTTTGGAATAAAGCGCAATTTGAAACGCAAATCAGATTTTGACTGTTTTACGGCACAATCGGCATAAACGGCACAAGCGGTATTTTTAATGTTATGTTATTGAACCAGAAAATTAAAAAGACGAATGTTATGTTTGGAGATCTATCATTGTCTGTGTTGATCCATCTGTGAAATGTCCAATAGCAACGACATGATACATAGTCATCCGATTCGGGTTAGTGGCGGGTAATATTATTTGTGTCCCAGATGGCAGAGAGGTCTGTCCATTCCCAGCACTCATCACGCCCTCGTTTACTCCATCAACATACCACCATATGGATTCCACATATGCGGCATCCTGCCCGCCGTTATAAGTTACGATTATTTGGTCAGGTCTGTTACGATATACCGTCACCGTAACGTCGTAAAATTTTTTTGTCTCTCCCGTTTGAGGGGTTTCTATCGTAGATGGATTGTTATATTGCCCGCCGTAAGGGTTTGTAGTTGAAACTGCGGGGGATGCTTGCGGTACTCCCGTGCCAGATTGTCCTGTGGATTGTATAGGTTGTCCTTGGTTTGCGCTTGGATATTGTAAGCATCCAGCTATAACGGTTCCCAATACAAGAACCAAGATTACAGCAATTACAAGGGAGGATACTGTTTTCATAATAGTGAGTCATGATCTATTACTCGCTTAATAATTCTGGCATCCCCCATCTCCCGCGATGCACCACCCTTTTGCAACATGCCCGATCTCCCGCGAACGTGCCAGAACCGGGATGGAGCAGGGGGGGCGGGCCGTCAGTGGTACCATGACAGATCGCGGGCCGCACCTGGGAAAAATGCACCTTCCCGAACCCTTTTTCTGCCGGCACGGAAGAGTCTGGATCACACGGAACCATGCAGCCCGCATTTGAACATATACCGGATCTCCTGAAAGGGCGCGACCGCTGGGTTGTCTGGAAGTTTGAGGACCGGAATGGCAGGAAGACCAAACCGCCCTATGTCGCGGCCACAGGCAGGCCCCGCCATGCGCTCGTGAACGTTTCAAAGACGTGGGGCAGCTTCGCGCAGGCCAAGGCCGCCTTTGCGACTGGCGCTTACGATGGCGTCGGTTTTGTCCTTGGCGACGGGATCATCGGTTTTGATTTCGATCATGCAACCGAAGAGATGGTAAAAGAAGCGCTCTCGCTGGGGACGTATACCGAGTGGAGCCCGAGCGATCTTGGCGTCCACGTGATCGGGCAGTCCGGATTCGCGGTACGGGGACGTAAGAGGGGGTCAGTGGAATTCTATGCGCAGGGGCGATACTTCACGGTGACCGGCAATATCGTTGCCGGCTCTCCCCCGGATATCCGGGCCATTCCCGAAGATGTGCTCAGGGGCTTTCTCGCACGGCACTTCGATGATGAATGAGCAGCAAAGGAGAGCGGATGGGGGGTGTAGAACATATTATCCGGCCGACCGGCGAAATCTAAAAAGCATATCACCCCAGAGCGCTTACTTTAATCAGCCAGGTGGTTGCATGGGAGACCCGTACCTCAACAGCGGCGAGACCATCATTCTCACGACGGATCGGGTGATGGTCGACGAAGTCCAGTACGATGTAATCCTCACCAGCCAGCGTCTCGTGCTGGTCGACAGCAGCCACACCCGCGACCACCCGCAGGTCATCCCGTTTGCAGCCATCCTCTCGGTAAAGGGAGGGATGACACCGGCCTACGAACCAGGAATTACGCTCGTTCTCGCAGATGCCGGCGAAGGTGCCGGCATTCGGGAGATCACGCTTATCTTCTCGCAGATGCCGTACGAGGACCGGGCACCGGAGCGTGACCGGTGGGTAAAAACGCTTATCGAGCATATCGTCGAGGTCAGGCAGGAAGCACTCCCTCACGGGAAAATCACTCCCCCGGGGGAACAGGGCGTGCATCCATCGGTACGACGCTGGGTCGCTCCCGAGATGCCGCAACCGCACACGGACGTTGCACAGGCAGGAAAGCGGGCGCCCGCGGTGATCTCCACGGGGACGCAGGATGCCGTGTGGGATGCCCCGGTGGAAGGGCAACCGGCCGGGGAGGCAGATGAGGGGCAGGTGCCATCCGGTGAGAATGCGCCGGGGGGCGGAGAAAACGAGACCGAATCCCATGATACGGTGACGCCGGCAGCGCCCGAAAAGAAGGAATACCCGGCCGCCATAGGAAATGTGGGAGGATCAGCTGAAATGACGGCCGGGATGAAACCGGCGGTGGAAGAACTGCCGGAGATTGAAGCAGCTGAAAAGTCATCAACCGGTGATGGGGAACCGGAGAGATTGGCGGCACGAGACGAGAAAACGCCGGCAGAAACCGCCCCGGCACCAGCAGCCGTTCCGGCAGCAGAACGCATCCTGCCGGCCGGTGAGGGATCATCGATGATGCCGGCAGAGGCCAGATCCGGGAAAACGGCACCGCTGCTTTTTTTAGCGGTAGGAGAACCGGCGCTTCCGGTTACTGCCGCAGTCCCGGCGGCCCAGACGGATGCGGCACCGGAAGTACCTGACATTCGGGCTGCGGGTACGGAGATCCTGCCGAAACTGGTATCCGGCGTATCGTCCACAGCACCGGATATCCAAACCGGCGTGCCGGACCATATCGTTTTTCCGGTACTTACCCTGCCGGATACGAACGGGAGGCCGGTCAACGGAATATCAGCGGAAGCCCCAAAGGAAATGATACCGGCAGCCGGTGTGCAGCCCGGTTCTCCCGCTCTTCAGACCGGCCTGCCGGACGCCGTGATCTTTCCCGTCATCACCGCACGAGAATCGGAAACGCTGCCGGAGCCCGGAACTTCCCGGTCCCCACCTCCTGCGCGCCGGCCGCATCGGGATACGCTGATGGTCATCGCTGCAGCTGCGTTCATCCTTATCGTGATCGCGGGGGGAGCCTTCATGGGGTTCCAGTACCTGGCGGAGGAAAATAACGGCACGACGGGCTCAGGCCCAGTGGTCTCCCCCACGCTCACTGCCGTCCAACCGGGCAATATTCCCGCGGTAGTCATCCCCACAAACGGCGTCTGGGTGCGGGTGATATACAACGGCACGTATGCCGGGTCGGTCGGCAACCCGGGTGACCTCAAACTCGTCTCCGGCACCGGTGACCAGTTGTACTATATCTGGGACAGCAGCGGTCTTGTGCAGGCGACGTTCCAGAAACAGGACCAGACCGGCGAGACCCTCACGGTTGCCGTATACACCAACGGGACAGAGGTCACCGACCGCACCGTACGGGCGCCCCGGGGGACCATTGCTATCCTCGTTGACCCAAAGACGGGAAAGCCTCCTTACCTGCCGGTTACCACGCCACTGTAACGCCGTTCTTCACATCACCATGCTGAGCAGCCGGAAGGCAATTCCGCCAATGCCGATTGCCAGCACGATCTCGGTAACGGAGATCTCAAGCGCCCGTTTCCACCCGAACTCCGCGGCGAGCACGAGGATTACCGAGATGCAGGGGATATAAAGCATCGAGACGAGGGCGATGATAATAAGCTGGACCGGGGTGAGGAATAGGGCAAAGTTGGTCGTCCCGAAGAGCACCGCGAGGGTGAGGATCGTGAGTTCCTTTCTCACGATGCCGAAGATCAGCGTTATACCGACGATGACGGGCAGGCCGAGCCAGAAGACCGTGACGGGTGCAAGGAGGTTGTTGACCGGGTTGAGCAGGCCAACCGCGTAGAAGGCCTGGATCGCAGCGCTCCCGACAATATATGCGGGAAAGACAAACCAGATAAGTGACTTTGTCCGGGCCCATGTCTGTTTGAGGACGACATTTGCCGAAGGGACGTGGTAGTCCGGCATCTCCATGATCAACCCGACCGATTCGCCCGGGACGACCTTAAACGCGATCCGCCCCAAGATGATGATCAGCACGATATCGAACGCGTAGAGGCCGAGCGCCCACCAGATGCTTACAAATTTACCGACGAGACCGAGGATGACAACGGTCCGGGCCGTGCAGGGAATGAGCGTGACAAGGAACGCCGCCAGCAGTTTCTGCTTGGGCGACTCCATGATCCGGCAGGAGAAGCAGGCCGGGACGTTGCACCCGTAGCCGAGGATGAGGGGGATGACCGCTTTGCCGTGCAGCCCGAGCTTGTGCATCCCGCGGTCGAGCATCACCGAGATCCGGGTGAGGTATCCGGAATCCTCAATGACGGCGAGGATCAGGTAGAATGGCAGGACGAACGGGATGACCAGCGTGACTCCCGCGACGAACCCCGAGAATGCGCCGTTCCAGAGAATGCCGGCAACCTGTCCGGTGATGACCGGTTCATACGGCGCTATCTGCGAGAGGAATGACTGGATGACATCAGAGATGCGGGCACCGATGACAAAGGTCCATACGAGCAAACCACCGATCACGAAAAAGACTGCAAGGTAGCCGAGCAGGGGATGGAGGGCGACCCGGTCGATCCGGTCGGTCAGGTTCTTTTTCGGCAGTCCGTCCTCCGGGGCCCGCACGGTGATCACCTCAGATGCGATCCGGTCCGCGACCTGGTACCGCTCCGCGCTCATGACCACGCAGACCGGTTCGCCATGGATCGTTTCGATCTCGCGGGCCAGTGCCCCGGCCATCTCCACGACCGCCGGGTCTTTGACGCCGACCAGCTGGCAGATCGCGGGGTCGCGTTCGAGCAGCTTGATCGCCGTCCAGCGGACGGGATATGGAAGCGTGGCCCCGTTCAGCCGGGATGCGATCTGCCCGATCCGGTCCTCTATCTCCTTCCCGTACGGCAGGACGGGCGGGACCGGCCGGTCGCGGACAAGCCCGAGAATGGCCTCGGTCAGCGACGCGATACCCTTGCCCCGTATGGCAACCGTCGGGACCACCGGAACACCCATCAGCGAGCTCAGTTTTTCCGTGTTGACCGTGATCCCTTTTTTCTCGGCAAGGTCAACTTGGTTGACAGCAATGAGAAGCGGGGGCGAGAGCTCCATCAGCTGGATCGTAAAGAAGAGGTTGCGCTCCAGTGCGGATGCATCGATTACGTTGACGACAGCGTCCGGGTGCTCCAGCGCGATATAGTCCCGGGAGACCAGCTCTTCCATCGAGTACGTCGAGAAGGAGTAGATGCCGGGCAGATCGATCACCCGGATCCGGTGCCCCTTGTACTGGAGGAGTCCCTCCGCCCGTTCTACAGTCTTTCCCGGCCAGTTGCCAATGATCTGGTCGACACCGGTCAGCTGATTAAAGGTCGCGCTCTTCCCTACGTTCGCGTTGCCGGCGAGCGCGATTGTGTAATCCGCGTTCCTGATTTGGCTGCCGGCACCGGGGGTATTCCTGTTGCAGTCCCCGCACCCGCTCATGCTGTTCCGGTCCCGGCAGCGTCGACAAAGATGTTCTCGGCTATGGTATGATCGATTGCCAGTTTCGTCCGGCGCACAAAAACTTCGATGGGGCCGTTCATGGGAGCCCTACGGGTGACGGCAACCTTTGTCCCGAGCGTCAGCCCGAGATCGGAAAGACGCTGCACGATCCTGCAGTCCCCGCGGATGAACGCGATCTCCCCTTTCTGATCGGGAGCGAGTTCCGTGATGGGTATGATCTTTTTTGGGCGGGCCGGTTCCGGTAAGGGTATTCCGGCGCCGACGGCCATATCGCACTCGGTGCAGCTCCCCACACCCCGGTTGCAGGGGCTGATCGGGCTTCCATGCGGGCAGCGGGCCGGGGCATCCAGCATACGGCAGAGGGCGTATTCGGTCTCATCCGAGAGCGTATGCTCCATTTTGCACGCCTCATCGTGGATCTTGTCACGGTTGATGTGGAGGACGTCGCTCAAAAAGACCTCGAGAAGCCGGTGGCGGCGCTTGATCGTCTCGGCGATCCTTTTTCCCTCGCTGGTAAGGACCGCTCCGCGGTATGGCTCGTACGTCACGAAGCCTTTGTCCGCCAGATTCTGGAGGGCCTCGGTCACGCTTGCCGGGGAGACTTTCATGCATTTCGCGATTGCGGTCGTCTTTGCGGAAGCGTCCTGCACCGTGATATCATAGATCGCTTCCAGATATTCCTCTACCTGCTCCTGTGCCATGCTGGATAATATTTTGGTCTCCCTAAATATAAAATATTTCGGGTACCCTCAAAAAAGGTGCATTGCACCTCTTGTCCTCTCCCTCACAAAGAGTGATCCTGACTGCTGTCGCAATCCGTGGCGGGCACCCGGGCACCAGCGATGATATCGGTCATCTCTCCGAAAGGACGATTACCTTGATGTTGCTTCAGGGTTTTGGGCTCTTTACAAACCGGTACGTGCCCTTTGGCACGAGAATCTCGAATCGGGCACCTTTGCCCGGAACACCGGACTCCCGTATGGTGATGCCGGTAATGGAGAGGATCTCACGGGAGAGAAAGAGGCCAAGACCCGTATGGTTACCGAATCCGCGCCGGAAAATTTTTTCCTTGTCGCCGAGCGGCACACCCACGCCATCGTCACTGCACAGCAGGACAAGGGTTTCGCCCTGCTGTTCGCACCAGAACCGGATTGCCGTTGCGGTTTCCCCATGGCGCACGGTGTTTTCCATGAGATTGGAGATCACCTTGTGCAGCAGCGGATCGGCGAAAATCTCAAGTCCCGCGCACTCATCGGTGACTTTGAGGCCTTTTTTGTCGACGAGATCCCGTGCCCGCCGGATCTGCCGGGAGACATCCTGCCACGCCGGCATGTTCACCCCAATCTCCTCGTAATCCCGCGTGAACACCAGTTCCTCCTGGATTGCCTGAATGATCTCCTTCATCCGTGGAAGATACCTGGGAACCCGGCATTGATCCTCTTCTCCTTCGGCAAGCTCAATATATCCCTGCAAAGCGGTAATTTTGTTCAGGATGTCATGGCGGGTGATGCCGGTCAGAAGGTTCAGTTTTTTGTTCACCATCGTGAGGGCATCTCGCATCTTCCGCTGTTCGGTGATATCCCGCAGGATGATCATGTGCCCGTTAGGTGCCCCCTCCAGCAGGTGCAGCCGCCGGCATGCAATATCGTAATACCGAGGACTGCCCTCCAGCGGGATCTGTATCTCCGTGCGGATCTCGCGGGCGCAGATCTGTTTCTCCTCAATGGCAGGGAGAAGCTGCGGCAGGCTCTCCACAAGAGTCGTACCGATGAGGATCTGTGCGGTGCTTCCGGCAATCCGGCAAGCTGCCGGGTTGAGATCCCGGATCCTGTTCCGGGTATCAATGATGATAATCCCGTCGCTGATGGTTGAAAAGATCCATGGGTAGGCGACCGGCATGAGGGAGAAGAGCTGGTACCGGAAGGTGCCGAGAGCCACCATCAGGCCGCTGATGGTGAACGTGAACGGCGTCAGGTCGAGCCCGGGCACCGGATTGAAGGAGATTACGTAGAGAAGGTTGGCAACAAGGGGGATTCCCGAGGCAATAAAAAGGATCAGGATCTGTTTCCGGTAGAGGGGAGGCGCACCGGAAAACCGCGAAGCGACCAGCACCAGCGCGGCAAGAACGAGCAGATACGCATACAGGAGTTGTATCCAGAACAGCGGCCCGTGCTGGAATGCCCAAACAACCGAACCGTCGAAAATTTCCGGTACTATGGCGGAATAATAGAGGTGGTGGTACTGATTGGTGGCGACCATCACGACCACGAGGGCCGGCACAGCAAAGAGGAGGAGTACATTTCTTCTCGTGATATAGTTCTCCCTCCCCGTGTACCAGAGCACAAGGATCAGCCACATGACCGGCACGGTCACAATGCCGAAATAGGAAAGCGTGGTCGTCAACAGGTTTGTTGCAAGATCCGCACTGATGAGCTGGATTGCATAGCAGATTGTCCAGAAAGTTGATGCGGCCATAAGAATTGCAAAGGGGAGGGCAATGGCATTTTCCCGGTTCCGCCAGCCGAGGAATGCGAGCGTACCGGTGATCACCGCAGAGAGGAGGAGGGGGAAAAAGAACAAAGAGGGCTGGAGGATCATGGAATGCATCCCGCGTGAAAAATATCCTTCTGGTTATCCGTTCGTAGATATGATGAAGTAGATTTTGAGGATTTCGCCTTGATTTTTTGCCGGAGCACCGTTTCCCCTGATCAGCAGGATGTTTCACGCGATAGAGCGCCCTGCTACCCCCGGGAGCGCCGGATGGTGCGGCCGGCCTGAACAGGGATCTCCTCCCTGTACAGACACGCATATTTTTCCGTAGTGCAAACCTTTGTTGATAGAGGAAGAACCATGGCAATCGATTGGTATAACGAATTTGTTGATAAGCGCTATGAACCGGCAAAAGACGAGCTGGTCTGCCTGTATTATTTTGAACCCGCCACGGGTATCACGCAGGAAGAGGCAGCCGGCCGGATCGCATCGGAGAGCTCGACCGGTACATGGACTACCCTCTATACCCTCCCGCCCCGGATGAAGGACCTTGAGGCGACCGCGTTTGAGTTTGACGGGAATTTTGTCAAGGTCGCCTACCCCCTCGCGCTCTGGGAGGAGGGCAACGCGGTCCAGCTCCTGAGCGGGATCGCCGGCAACATCTTCGGGATGAAAGCGCTCAAAAACCTCCGGCTTGTCGATGCCTCGCTGCCTGCAGCGTACCTGCGGCATTTCAAGGGACCGCACTTCGGCATGGAGGGCATCCGTAAGATGCTGAAGGTGCAGGGGCGGCCGCTGACCGGCGCAGTCCCCAAGCCTAAGATCGGGTTCTCCGCCGCCGAACACGCGAAGGTCGGGTACGAGACGTGGATGGGTGGTTTCGATTTTGTGAAAGATGACGAGAACCTCACCTCGACCTCGTTCAACCGGTTCGACGACCGGGTGAAGCACCTCACCAAGCTGCGGGACAAGGCCGAGCAGGAGACCGGTAAGGAAAAATCCGCGTTTATCAACATCACTGCGGATGTCGGGACGATGGAAACGCGGGCGGATATGCTCGCGGCATACGACTGGAACTATGCGATGATTGATGTCGTGGTGGCGGGGACGGCCGCAGTCATGACGATGCGGGATTACTGCTCCGACCTCGGCCTCGCGATCCATGCGCACCGGGCGATGCATGCCTCGTTCGACCGGAACAGGAAACACGGGATTACGATGCTCTTTTTAGCCAAACTGATGCGTCTGATCGGCGTCTCGCAAATCCACACGGGCACCGCGGTCGGGAAACTGACCGGCAGCAGGCGCGAATCCATGATCCTCTCCGACGTCCTCCGGAAAAAGACGGTCGAACCGGTTGCGAGGATGTGCCTTGCCCAGGACTGGGGAAAGATAAAGACCGCGTTCCCGGTCTCTTCCGGTGGTCTCCATCCCGGTCTCGTGCCGGATGTACTCGACATCTACGGCACCGATCTGGTGCTGCTGGTCTCCGGCGGTATCCACGGGCATCCTAAAGGCACCCGCGCCGGGGCAGCCGCGACCATGCAGGCGATCGAGGCATGGCAGGAAGGCATCACCCTCGAAGAGAAGGCAAAGACCGCACGGGAGCTCAAAGAAGCGCTGAAAAAGTGGGGACATTACCGGCCGAAATAGGTGGATGGGATTTCAGATCCTGACGTGGTTGCGCTGGATTTCAGCGACCTTTTTTCCAGATAGGTGCGAGTGAGTTCCCCCTCGACTTCGGCCACAATCCAATTGCTTATGTGATCGCTCTGCAATTTTTTATGCACCAATGCCCCCCTTCCAGCTCGTCTCCGCCTTCCCCCCTGCCGGTTCCCAGCCGGAGGCGATCAAAAAACTCCTCGACGGGATTGCCGACAACACCCGGTTCCAGACGCTGCTTGGCGTCACCGGGTCCGGCAAGACATTCACGATGGCAAACGTGATCGCCGCCGCTCAGAAGCCCACGCTTGTTATTGCCCACAACAAGACGCTCGCCGCCCAGCTCTACCAGGAGTTCTCCGATTTTTTTCCCAATAACCGGGTCGAATATTTCGTCTCGTATTACGATTACTACCAGCCGGAGTCCTACATCCCGGCAAAGGACCAGTATATCGAGAAAGACTCTGCGATCAACCCCAAGATCGAGATGCTCCGGCTCTCCGCCACCGCATCGCTCTCGTTCCGGAGCGACGTGATCGTGGTCGCCTCCGTCTCCTGCATCTTCGGCCTTGGCAACCCGGAAAACTTCCGGAACATGGGATTCGACCTCTCGGTCGGCCAGAGGATCGGCCGGAACGGAATCATGAGCCGGCTCCTCGACATCCAGTTCGAGAGAAACGACATCGATCTTGGGCCCGGGCGGTTCCGCGTGAAAGGGGACACCATCGACATTGTGCCCGGGTACTTCAATGACATCATCCGGATCGAGCTCTTTGGCGACGAGATCGAGCGAATTTCAGAAGTGGACAAAAATACCGGCGCGAAAAAGGAAGAGATGAAATATTTCTATGTGTATCCCGCCCGGCACTTTGTCACGCCAGACTCCGCCCGCATAGCGGCGATCGCTTCGATCGGGAAAGAGCTCGAGGAAGTGCTCCCCACGCTCGGCATGATCGAGGCACACCGCCTCCGGCAGCGGACAGACTTCGATATCGAGATGATTGAGGAGACCGGCTCCTGCAAGGGCATCGAGAACTACTCCCGGCATTTTGACGGCAGGAAGGCGGGAGAGAAGCCATACTGCCTTCTCGATTATTTCCCCGAAGACTTCCTGCTGATCATCGATGAGAGCCACCAGACCATCCCGCAGCTCCACGGCATGTACAACGGCGACCGCTCGCGCAAGGAGACGCTGGTCGAGTACGGTTTCCGGTTGCCGAGCGCGCTTGACAACCGTCCGCTCAAGTTCCACGAGTTCGAGCAGTACATGCAGCAGGTGGTATTTGTGTCCGCGACGCCGGGCCCCTACGAGCTCAGGCACTCATCGCAGGTCGTCGAGCAGATCATCCGCCCGACCGGCCTCGTGGACCCGGCTGTCGAGGTCCGGCCCATCGAGGGGCAGACCGAAGATGTGATCCGCGAGATCCAGAAAACAATCGCCCGTGGTGACCGGGTGCTCGTGACAACCCTCACTAAGAAGCTCGCCGAGGAATTGTCCGAATACCTAGCAGACCGAGGTGTCCGGACACGGTACCTCCATTCCGAGATCCAGACACTCGAGCGCAGCGAGATCATCCGCGAGCTCCGGCTGGGGAAATTCGACGTGCTCGTGGGGATCAACCTCCTCCGTGAAGGCCTCGATATCCCCGAGGTCGGGTTTATCGGTATCCTCGATGCCGACAAGGAGGGTTTCCTCCGTGACGCAAAGAGCCTGATCCAGATCATCGGGCGGGCGGCGCGGAACGTGAACGCCCGTGTGGTTCTCTATGCCGACACTGTCACGGACTCGATGAAGGCAGCGCTCTCTGAGACAAAGCGCCGGCGCGACATGCAGATGGGTTACAACGAGGAGTATCACATCGTCCCGCAGACGATCGTCAAGCCGGTGAAGCAGAAGGAAGTCGAGATCCGGGATACCCGTCATGTGCCAAAGAGCGAGATCCCCAACGTGATGATTGAACTGGAGAAGCAGATGCGGGACGCGGCAGAGAATCTCGACTTCGAGCGGGCAATTGCGCTCCGCGACCAGATCAAGAAACTGAACGAGCGATTAAAAACCGGCGGAAAGCACCCGTAAGGGAAAACCGTGCGGATTATTCTACCAGCCCTTTCTGCGGTTCGTCCGCGCCTATCTCCCCGGCGCCTACCATATAATAGCGCTTGATGAACTCGCGCACCTTTTCCGACTCGATCCAGCCCGAATCGAGCTGGGTGATGATCCGGTCGATCTCCTTTGCCTGAAGGAGGATCTTGTCGGTGACGTCCCCGGGCATGAGGCTGGAGAGCCCCACGATCACGGCAAGCGGGTTTCGTATATGGTCGCCGAGAACCGCGAACTGCTCGATGTTCTTCTCGATCTGCTCCAGCGCCCGGCGCTTGGCCGCTTCCATCTGCTTGCGGTCGGTGATATCAATAAACGAGGTCATGATACAGATGGGATTGCCTTTGTCGTCCTTCACGAGATTGCCCCAGAGCAGCACGTAAAAAGGCGTATGGTTGGACTTATAGAGGAGGATCTCCCCAAGCCAGGTCCCGTCTTGCCGGAACGCGTCCTTGATCCCGTCGATGCCGGCCGGTGCAGCAACGATCTCCCGCATGTTCCTGCCGATCAGATCTTTCTCGTCACGGTACTCCGTCATCCTGACCAGCGAGCGGTTGACGTAGGTGATGGCAAAATCGAGATCGAGAATAGCAATCGCGTTGATCGAAGAGCTGATCGCGTGATCCTTGATGATGAGGGCCTCTTCCGCCTCTTTCCTGGCGGTGATGTCTACAATGGTGCAGACGAACTGGTCGTCCGGGACTATCCCGGCAGAGATAAGCACCCACTTTTTTTTACCGGATTTTGCAGTAAACCGCGTCTCAAGGTTTTCCACGTTGCCGTTGCTCCGCAGCTGCCTGAAGAACTGGTCCCGATCGTCTTCGTTTGCCCAGATCCGGGAGAACGGCACCTCGGGGAGATCTGCCGCCGTGTAGCCGAGCATGTCAGCGAACCGGTGGTTCACTTCCATGATGGTGAGTCCGGAGAGGCGGACAAGGCCGATTCCTGCCTCGGAATGGTTGAAGATCCCCCGGTATTTCACCTCGTTTTTCCTCATATGGGTGGCGAGACTCGAGACGACTGCAGCAACCCCGACGAGTACGAAGCAGGTGATGAACGCGGCAGTCAGGTCGCCCACTGCCCCGCCGGTGATGATGATGACCATGATGAGGTATATCGCCGAGACGCCAGCGGCATAATACAATCCCTGTCGGGGGTACCAGTATGCAGAAATTACGATAGGGATATACAACAGGTGGGGCGCGACGGTGTTAGTACCGGAGGAGAGGGAGAGAATATTGATAAGGAGTGCGAGGATGGTAGTATTGACGACGATAAAGAGCCAGAGATCTACCAGACTCTCCTCGCGCTCGCCCGACAGTATTACCTTTGTCATCGATCGCCCTCAAAGAACGAGGCGGACAGAATTCCCGCCGCTGTTCCGGATCGCTCCGCCGATTTCATCGCCGTATATGAATGCTGATTGCACAAATTATTATTAATAGTTTGTGTTTTTTACCATTTTAAGAACCGTATTTACTGGCGCGATTTTAAGGATAAAAGAAAAATATCCGTTTTTTTGGCCGGCTCCTCCGGAGCGATATCACGGAAGACGTCAGAGCATTACGCCGGGTCTGCCGGATATTCTCAAAAACCTCGGTTCCGTCCCGCGGTCAGCCAAATCCCCATTGGGCTAGCGTTGTGTGCGAAGGGTCGATGGCCGACCACTCCCACCCCAACGCCTCGATGATCCGCGAGATCGGCTGCTTGATCGTCTTTTCGAGCATCAGGTCCCAGTCGGGAACGAACTCTTTTGGCACCTGGTCGCCATATTCGAAGCAGACCACGTCAGTCTTCGGGTATTTTCCCGTCACCGCCCGGATATAGATCCGCTTGGGCTTGCTCCCCTTCCCGAACTCCGTATGCAGGAACTGGTTCGCGTACTTTGCACCCCGAACCTGCGCGTCATCTGTGTTGTAGTCATCCAGTGACTTGCCGATCCCGCCGGGGATACCCACCTCATCCAGTGAGAACCGCCCGGCCCGGTAATCCCTGATGATACCGGCGAGGTACGCCCGGATCTCCTCGTAACCGCTGCCGGCAAGGATCATCTGCATCACCTTTGTCTGAACGGCTTTTGTGATCTGCGGGGTGTCGCTGCGCCGGATCTCGAACCCGACGATGTCGATCTGGTTGGTCTCTTTTCCCTCTTTCCAGACCAGCTGCCCCGCGTACCGTTTTTTCTTCCCTGCCTGGAAGAAACGGGCGTAGATCTTCTCGAACTTGATGGAGAAATAGTGGGTATCCGCATTCAGCTCGCGTTTTGCGAACTCGTTGTAGCTCTCGTTGAGCCGTTTTTCTATCGCCCGGGCAGTCGCGATGGTCTCCTCGCGGCCGAGCGGCGGGAGCTGCACCATACAGGAATCGGTGTCCCCATAGATGACCGTATACTTCCCCTGCTCGATTACACGCCGGGTATGTTCGATGATCGCCCGGCCGACCGAGGTGACTGCCGAGCCTATCTCCCGGTCGAAGAGCCGGAACCGGGTATAGCCCGAAACCCCGTAATACGTGTTCATGATCACCTTGAGCACGTTCTGCTGCATGTCGTAGAGGAGATACTGCGGTGATCCGAACGGGAACGTGTTCCTGAGCGCTTTTTTGTCATCGCGCTCCTTCAAAAGTTCAGAGAGGATACTTCGGGTCAGGCCGTCCGGCGCTTTTTTGAACCGGACCCCATTGGGGGCGACGAGTTCCCCGGCCGGGTCTTTTGTCTCGGGCGAAGCGTTGATGGTCATCATCGCCATCGGGTAGAGGGACTTGAGGTCGAGCACCACCACGTTCTCCCGCACCCCTTTGCTCGGCTCAAAGACCGTCGCGCCCTCGAACTCCTCCGCGTTTGCAAATCCCTTCGAGGGCAGGACATACTTCCCGTGGGCTTTCCTGAGGATGTAGATATCGATCACGCTCGATGAATTGAGCGTCTTGTCCAGAGGGCAGCCGACATAGCGGGCGATCTCCCGGTAGAACCCGATGATGTTATCCTTTTTGTTGATAGCGACGCAGAGCTCCACATCCTTGAAGTTGTATTCGACGAGGAGTTCCGGCTGTTTTTTCCAGAGATCGGAGATGGTTCCCGTGTACCGCACTTTCCGCTGTCCAACCTCCTCTTCGGCGATCGCATCGAGCCTGTAAGACTCCTTCTGGGTAGAATGCATCTTTTTGTACCCGCTCAGCAGGTCAAAGAGCGCCCGGCCGCGCAGTGCGTTGCGCTCCGTTGATCCGGAAAGGCGGGCAAGAGAGTCCGGGCGCAGCCCGAGTTTTTCCATACGGCCGGCAATATACGGCATATCGAATTCTACGAAGTTCCAGCCGGAGAGGATGTCCGGGTCCCGGGTGGCGACGTACGCGGCAAGGGCCTTGAGCATAGCCGTCTCGTCCGCGTACATGCAGATGGTATGGGTGCCGTTCCGGAAACAGCCGTTGTCGAGACCTCCAGCGGTCTGCCGCTCGGCAATCCTGCCGGGGATGGTCTTCCCCCCCAAGAGGAAGGTCGTATAGTCATTATCGAACGAGTCGTAGCAGGTCACGCAGATGATCGCGTCGCGCTGGGCGTCGGGGAACCCCCGCTCGTCCTCGCACTCGATGTCGAGGATGCAGATCCGGGCCGGGGCGTCTGCTTCGACAGGTGCAAGGGCATGATAGTCCACGGTCATGGACGGTGCAAAGACCGCGCCGGTCAACCCCGTATCGATCATGAACCGTGTGGCAAACGGAATGTCCGCCTCAAAATGGCGGTACCGCTCCCGGATATCCCGCACATCGCCCGGGCGTATAGTATAGAGCCGGCGCAGCGGTTCGCCGCGGATCGACCGGAATATGGTGCCGGCTTCCACCGTCACCTGCGAGGGATGGGACGTACCCACTGCCTGATCCTCCGGCACGTAAAAGTACGGCAGGAAACCGGTCACGTCGATCCGGTACGCTCTCCCCTGCACGTCCCGGCCGAAGATATGGATGATCGGGCCGTCCGGGGTATTGCTGTATTCCACCTGGTTGATAGCAACCGTGAGATTGCCAAACGTTTCCAGTATACAGGGAGAGGTCATGCAGCTGTCGGGGCGGACTGCCTGGGTGGGCATGTCAGGGATTCACTGTCCGGCAGAGTCCCTGCACAAACTGCCCTGCACGTTCCATCCTCTCCTGTTCCCACGGGTCGAGGTCCCACTGCTCCATCGCGAGAATGCCATCCCTTCCCACCCGCACCGGGACGCCCAGCGAACATCCGCTGATTCCGTACTCGCCGTCAAGTACTGCCGAACAGGCCACAACCTCACGGGCATCCCCGAGCACCATCCGGATAAGCCTGACAATATGGAATGCAGGGCCAAAGACCGTGCCGCCCTTCCCCCGGATTACTTTCATGCTTGTACCTTGGAGTTCAGCGAGGATCTCTTCGCGCCGTGCCTCCGGGACCGGCTGCGGAAAGGCGGAAAAGAGTGGTACCTGGTACTCCCCATGCTCGCCCAGCACCCACGCCTTCCCGGCAAGGCCCCGCTTTTCGAGCGCGAGGGCAAAACGGGCGCTGTCCAGCTGCCCGCCAAAACCGATGCACCGCTCGCGGGGGATACCTGCCGTCCGGTGGAGGATAAAATTATTGACGTCCATGGGGTTGGTGACCGTGACAAGGACGCCCCCAAACCCGTGCAGGAGAGCGGCACACTCTTTTGTCGCCGGCAGGTTGACGGCTAAGAGATCGGCCCGTGTCTTTACCGAAGGGTTCCGCGGAACTCCTGCGGCAAATACGCATATGTCGGCATCACAGATATCCCGGGGGTCCGTTGAGATCGTGACCGGGAGGCCGGTATGCTGAAGGTCGAGCACTTGCGCTTTTAAAAATCCCGGTATATGGTCATGCAGCACCAGTTCGTCAATGATGCCAAAGGTTGTGGCAAGGTACGCCACTTCTCCGCCGATCCTGCCGACACCCATGACCGCGCAGCTCGTCATTCCGTTACAATATGGGTATACTAATAATAATAAAGGGCCTCAAACTAGGTACGTTAATTCGGCAAAATTTTAACAAATTGTTGATTAGTAATACAAAATGCTATTGTATCAATCCCATTTAAAGTGGGCGCGCGCGTCCGGAACCCTCACTTCTCACGAGGAGTTAATTCTCAGCACCCAAAGAGAAAATGCCCACAGAAACGCAATACGAGAATTGTTGTCTATCCGCGGTATGAGCCAAGTGGAAGCGTCATCTCAAACCGCGCTCCCTTTCCCGGCTCACCGGTCTCATGTATCGTGATGCCGGTGATATCGAGAATTTCACGAGTGAAAAATAGTCCAAGCCCGGTGTTCTTGCCAAAACCACGTTCGAATATACGTTCCTTCTCATCAGCAGGGATACCATTGCCATCATCCTCGCATATGATCAGATGATTATCACCGGATTCCTGTACAGAGAACCGGATGGTGGTGATCTTCTCCCCATACCTGACAGCGTTATCGATCAGGTTATAGAAGACTTTCACAATTAGAGGGTCGGCAAACACTTCTGCACCGGCAGGGAGAGCATTGTTTATCGTGACATTTCCAAGTGGCGCTTGCTTTTTGGCAGTCTCAACAAGTGCGCGGCAATCGTGCCAGACCGGGGCATTAACACCAATATTCTCATATTCTTTGGTGAACTGGATCATGGTGGAGATGCGCTGTGCAGAGGTTGCAGCCCCTTGTAAATACTTATTGGATGTAGGATCGGGTAGCTCCTTTTTCAGAACATCGAGATATCCCTGCAGTACCATCAGCTGGTTGTTGATGTCGTGCCGCGTGACTCCTGTGAGGAGGTTAAGCTTCTTGTTCGCAATGTTGATGGTCTGCAGGTCCTTTGCCAGTTCACCTGCCTGTAATTTGACTCGGTCTTCAAGCATTTTTCTCTCGGTGATATCAATGAGGAAAAGGAGATTGACGGAGCTGTTGTGATGCTGGATTTGAGTGCCTCTCACGATTACGGATCTCCTGCGCCCATCCTGCGTGAGGATCTCTATCTCATAGGGAAGCACTTCATTACCCTCCACACGTGCGGAGAGGTAGGAGGTCACCTTGTCCCGGTATTCCTCAGCAACATAAGTAAACACAGGTGTACCGACCAGCATCTCCGCTGTATACCCAAACGCCCTCACAGAAGCAGGATTGACATAGATTATTTTCCCATCCTGACCGTATACGACAATATATTCGGGCAGGTTCTCAACAAGACCCCGGTTGAATGACTCACTTTCCTGCAGTGCCCCCTCCATCTTTTTACGATCGGTAATGTCCCGAATATTGCATTGAATGACCGATGTTTGGTCGATGGTATAGACATTGCTGACAAATTCAACTTCGACCTTTCGTCCATCCTTCGACTCGAGCGGGAGATCTTCGTACCGGATGTATTCCTTTGTCTGCAATTCTTTAAAAGCGATCTTTGACGCAGCCTGATCCTTAAAAAACCCGACATTCCAGAGATGTTTTCCGAGAAGTTCCTCCCGGGAATATCCGACGAGGGTCTCAATAAACGGGTTGGCATCTATAATCTCACCGGTGTCTCGGTTCAGGATCAGGATCCCGTCTTTTGCTGATTCGAAGAGGCGGCGATATCGCGTCTCGGATGTTCTTATCTTCTCTTCCACACGCTTGCGCTCGGTGATGTCCCGGACCACCGATATTCCCACCCGTTTTCCCTGGAGAGTGACGATGTGTACATTGACCTCGGCTAGAATAACGGTTCCATCTTTTCTCTGGTGCTCGGCTTCGAAGGTCGAGTGTCCGGTCGAGGCTAATTCCCCGAGGATCTCATTGAGAGGCCGGCTGTGATATCCGGTGGTAAAATCAAGGGGACCATGCTCCAGCATTTCTTCGTGGGTACATTGCATCATCCGGCAGGCGGCTTCATTTGCTTCGATGAATTTTCCGGGCTTCGCGTCCGGCTCAACCTCATTGATTTGGATTCCGTCATGCACCATGTCAAAGATGTCCCGGAACTTCTCCTCGCTCTCGCGCAATGCCTCTTCTGCCTGCATGCGGTCTAAAGCAATACCAATAGTATTTCCTAGAGCCTCGAAAAACTGAATTGTATCAAGGGTGAAACAATTTTTCCTAAAGGCATTAATCTGGAGTATTCCGATGATCTGATTCTTGTTCGTTCGAATTGGGATAAGAGCAACTGACGCGTATCCTTCATGGATGCAGGTGTTCCGCGGATGATACCGAGGGTCTTTTGTTTCAGGAAGTTCGAGAAGCGGGAAAGAATTATTTGTCCAGCATGTTCCACCCGGTGTAAATAGAGGGTTGTTGGGATCAGCCAGTCCTGAAATTACCAAGCCGCAAGTGCATTCCAACCGGATGTTGCCGTTTGAATCACGGCAGATTCCACCATTCTGATCGTGCTCAACAAGAGTATTTTCTTTTAGCAGGAATCCATTGGGGAAACCTGACTGAACAAAATACGGGAAATCGTCACCGGCCTTGAGCCGGATGCCAACAGCATCTGCATGTGTTACCCTCTTTATCGCATCCAGAACACTCTTGATTGAATCGTTGAATTCTCCAGATTCATTCAGTATGCCCAGAACATCTAAAGAGAGTTGGCGGTATATTTCTCCCTGCTTCCGGTCGGTGATATCGTTGATGACTCCCGTGTACACAAGTTCGTCACCATGCAAGACCGGCTCGGACATGCCCTCAAGCCAAATCGTTTCACCAGATGGTTTGATGAACCGACCTTCCACTTTCCATGGGCCATGAGACTGAACTGCCTTTTTAACGGATGAAAAGAATACGTCAGAATCATCAGGATGAATGTGTTCGGTAAGAACCTTAAACATGTCATCATGCACATCCTCGATTCCAAAGATATCCTTAACCCGGTCACTAATGTATGAAAGCGATTGCGAACCGTCAGATTTGACGTGGAACCGGAATACTACCCCGGGAATATTATTTGCTGTTTCCCGGAACTTCTCTTCGCTCTTGCGGAGAGTTTCATCGGTCTTTTTGCGCTCGGTGATATCCTCATACGTTCCCAGCACTCCAATAATCCGGCTGTCTTTGTCGCGCAGGGGGACCTTGGCAGTCCTCAACCACCCCTGGGTTCCGTCCAATTTAATCTGTAATTCTTCATAATTGAGTTTTGGCAGACCTGTTTTCATAACCTGCTGGTCATCAGCCCGGTAGAGATCTGCAGTTGCTGCGGAAGCGGTCTCATAATCAGTCTTGCCCACCAGCTCACTCGGATCGGAGTACCCGCAATCAACGGCGAGAGGTTTGTTGCAACCAAGATAGACGGAGTTTAGATCCTTCCAGAAGACCCTCTGCGGAATAGTGTCCAAAACCAATTGGAGCATCTGCCGGGAATTAAAAAGATCGTCCTCTATTTTTTTGCGGTCAGTGATATCGACAAGAACCCCCCTGAGCCCCACCACCGTATGTCCATGAATAATTGGCACCGAATATGTGATGACCGGAAACGTGCTCCCGTCTTTTCTTTGTCCAATATACTCGATTGCACCGAGTTCTTCTCCCTGTAAAATTCTCTGGATATTTGCCGCCAGGCGCTGATGATCGTCGGGAACAAATGCCCGAAAGGCACTTAGCCCGTTCTCCAGATCCTCCTTTGAATAACCAAAAGATTGTAATCCAGCCGAGTTGAGGGTTATAATCTTTCCTTGGATGTCAATTTCAAATACGGTCTGCGGCAATAATTCAATTAATTCCCGATATCGTGTTTCACTCTCCCGGATCCGCTCCTCGCCCGCAGCCAGCTCGCTGTACTTACGCCGAAGCTCATTTTCAGAGGCCGTGAGCTGTTCATAGGCGGCCTTTAGTTCGTCCTGCGCCTGTTTCTCCACCGTAATATTGCGGACATACTCAATAATCCCGGTCATCTTTCCGGATGCTGAATCGATGAGCGGGAAACTGTACAGGTCAAGCCATCCGACAGCCTTCCCTGCGTCCACCATCGGCACGGTCTCACGCGCCGGCCTGCCGGTCTGCAGGGTCTTGATTGACGGGCAGATTTCACATCGCTCTGTCCGCCCATGATACACCTCCCAGCACTTCCTTCCAATCAGCGGAAGCTCATGCAAATACCACTTCTCCATGGTCGGGTTGACCTGAACAACAGTCATGGTCATATCGAGGAGAGAGATGCCGTCCTTGATGCTGGAAAAAATATTGTTCAGTAACAACTTCTGCTCTCGAAGAGTCCCCTCTGCCCTCCTTTGCAGGACCGCCTTACTGACATTGTGTGCGAGCTCGGTGAACTGTGACTTGAGCTCCCCACCTTTCTGGAGATAAAAATCGGCCCCTTCGTTCAGCGCCTGGATGACAATCTCTTCACGCCCTCGTCCGGTGAAAAGGATAAAAGGGATGGTATTTCCCGAAGTTCTTACCCGCTTTAAAAACTCGATGCCATCCATACCCGGCATCTGGTAGTCAGAGACAATGGCATCGTAGTTCTCTGAATTCAGTAGGGTAAGTGCGGCTGAAGCAGTGGTACAGGTATCAACGCTGAATTGCCCCCCCTGCTCAAGGTAGCGTTTGCCGATCTCAAGCAGGTCAGGCTCATCGTCAACATAGAGAGTACGATACATTGTGAAAACGTTCTAATTCCTTGTAGTCTTTGATAACCATATTATATTTTGCCTTTTTACAATGGGAATACAATTATCAATCACAAAGATTCATGAGCATGACGAATGAAAAGCGGCTCTATATAAGTGCGGGTATCCCGTGATTCAAATGATTTTATATATCGACTCGTTTATGATGCTACTATGGCATACGGTAAAAAATCTTGGCTGGAAAAAGAACTAAACTACACCTTCAAGAAGAAGAAGTATCTGAACCGCGCATTGACCCATTCAACATACGCTAATGAACAAAAACAAAAGAAAAAAATATCAAAATATCCCGATCAAGAGGTATACAGCACTTTTGGCGATGGAATACTAAGAGCCATTCTGGCTGATCTTTTAATAGAACGTAAGATGTCTTCGAAGGGAATAATATCGATAAAAAGACAGAAATTAGAAAATAATCTAAAGTTAGCTGAAGTGGGGGAACGCCTCAAGTTGATTGAATCAGGCTTTATCCAATTGGGTAAAGGCAGGAAAAACCAAGTGGATAAGGGTGGAAAAAAGATCCTTGCAGATACTGTTGAGGCAATTATCGCGGCAATTTTTATTGATAGCGGTTACTCTTACAAAAAAACTAGAAGATGTGTTCAACGTTTATTCAAATCCGAGTTGGAAACATTGGAAAAAGAAATTAATAATATCTCTTGATATTTTCTGCCAGTTCTAGTATCAGAACCTTGTAATAAAAATGAGCCTCATATCAGGCGGATTAAATGGCCAAATTTCAGGATATTTACGAGATAAAGATGAATTGCTATCGCATCAAACCCTATTTAAAGAGGGGTCGCGCGCACATCAAGCAGACCGAGAATGATAAGCAGCGATAGCTGGCAGTACTGCCCGGCATGCGGGATGATTGCTGCCGGATTGATTGCAAGGGTAATGAGACCCGCCCAAAGAACCACATGGCGGGACTTTTTTGGTAGGATGGGTCCCGGCATGTTTCAATCCAATTTTAAGTTTGAAGAACATTTAACAGAACCCCGATACAAGTATAAATGTTGATAACATGGGCATTTGGGCGGATTTCATTCATTCAAATTTTCCGAAAAGAAGCCTTAATATGCTCAGTTTTCCGACAAGAATGATTATAGTAGTTACAATAGTAATATTTGCCGTAAATTTGGGTGTGTTTTATTTGCACGAAAATCTCCCCTTAAGTCTTGTTCTTGCTGCCAGCATTGTTGAGGTAATAGCGATAGCGGTAAACTTCGCATTTTGGGTTCCCCAATACAAGCTCAAATGGTAAAAAACTTAGGATAAAAACCGCAACCAGCTCAGTCTTTATTTTCACCGACAGTCCGATCATTGTCTTCCATCGGTTCTGTTGCGTTGTCTGGACTTTGAGGGAATTTACACCGCATTCCTCGCATCCATCACCACCCGGTTACGGCAGCGGGGACATGTGACCCTCACCGGTCTTCTGGTTCGTGCAAGGCTGGCGAGCCGTCCTCCCATATACGTCCATTCATGATGGCAGTGGTGACAGGTGACCCGGCAACTTGTGTACTGGTTTGGCATAAATCTCATTGGCTAGAGGGATGGGATGAAGGTAAGGTTTGTGGGGTGTGAAACTGTGCCGACATGTCCTCTTTCGATGAGAGCCTCTCCATTTTAAAAAAGTTGATTGTTTATCAGATGTCATTGGGAGTAATTGATGAGATGATATACTCTTCTAGGTCATGGTATTTCTGAATGTCCGTAACATTAGATGTAGTGTAAAATGACATCGTGTCCTCTTCCATTGTGAGGACTTCAGCACAGTAAAAAAGTTCAATGTTTATGAGATGTCATTTGTGGTAATTGATGAGAACATGTATTCTTTCAGATCGTGGTATTTTAGAATATTCACATCATCAGAAATAAACGAGAATTCAAATATATCATGAACGGTTACAAAAGTTTTCGTTGTATATGCTAAGGGATACTCGGCAGAACCTTTTGGTGTAGTCAAGGTATATCTTGAAGTCATCGTGTTACCGCTCTGAGCATATTGACAATCGCTAACATCAGAACCGCCAAGATCTTGATACTTATAGGATACCTCATTCTTTCCCCGATCACATGTTGGATTAACAACAAAATTTCCTCCAAGTCCACCAAAGACATAGGCAACAAATTTTTGGTTGTGGTCTGCACTTGTAAATGTAACATTGTAACCGATATATTCGCCAGATTTTGATACATTCCACGTTGAGGGATACTCAAGGCTGAAGTCATTATCTGAATATTTTGTGAACTGGATTTTTGAAACATCTGTGGGATCTGGATTTGCTATAGGTGTTTGAGTAACGATAGCAACGGTAGTTGTGGGGGTTGCCGTTTCAATAGTTGTTACAGGTGATGGGATCTGAGTCGGTACTGCCGAAGTCGGCGCAGTTGTTGCTTGTGTGGATGCACCTGTCGATACTGTGCTGGTGCATCCGGCAACAATAATAGCCACAATGCAAACGATCATGAGAGCAAATATTATCCTCTTCTTCATATTTGCCTGATAATATCCTGATGTGATAATAACTCCCTTTGATGGCTTCCCCAAAATCTCCCGCGATGCACCATGCTACGAAAAACGCCACGAAGTCACGACAACGCAACGGAACCTTAAAAAAATGTTAAAAACGAAAGCCCTGCCTTTTAGAATCTTCCTGCAATCTTTCCGCAATTATGGGATTAAGTTCATCTGAATCTGAGGTTGGCTTTCTTTTTAACTCTTTAACTTCTTTGGTTAATTTTTATATTTCAGATTCTAATGTCCTAAATCTTTTTTCTATTTCTTCTTCTTCCATGCCCTTCCACCTAGCTCAACGTTGCACTAAGCATCATATAAAGAATATATCATAATGGGCATATATTGCATGTATTGTACTTTGTGAATAGTGAGACATCTCCCGCCACGCACCACCCTTTTGCAATATGCCCGATCTCCCGCGAACGTGCCAGAACCGATGCAACAGAACTATTGAACCAGATAAATATAATAATTCAAAAATATAAGAGTTAACCGGAGAAACAATATGGCGATCCTGAATACATGGAAGTTGCCGCTCAATCTGCCCAACCCGTACCCTTTTTACCTCCAGTTCCTAACACCGGAACAGAATGGACGGCTCTATTACACCAAGTACATTGTGGACGTTATCGGTGAACTCTCGGTCCATGCCGATGCTCACAATGTCAGGGAGTGGGTGATCCCCCAAGGGTTGCATGCATTTGTACCTGGCGGCGGCGGATGCCCGTTGGGTATCACCTATGGACCGAAAAAGACCGTCTGGTCAGCTCTCGAATCTGGACACCGTCTCATTCAGCTGGAACCGGGTTCGGGGACGTTAACTTCGTATGGTGCTACTCAAGGGCCAATCGGTTCATCACAATACAACAATTATCCAATCTCCCTACCCACGGATGTAATGTTTGACAGGTATGAAAACGCTTGGTATATTGGCTATGGTGTTGTAGGCTCCCTTCCTGGTTGTTATCCACAGTCAAAGGGTGCACTGATCGGAAGGCTGAATGCTGACAGGAAATCAGCTGATATCTGGGAGTTGCGGGAGATGCCCACACTCCTCAGCTGCCCCAACGGCCTATGGGTGCGGGATAATGGTGAGGAGATATGGGTCACTCTCTATTCTGACCAGCCTGTGACAAACGTGCCGTTCCTTGCCAGATTGCAGCCTTCATTAAACAAGATCACCGTTTGGATCAACCCCTATCCCGCAGTTTCTTTTACGGGAGCCGTTGGTATTGTCGGGGATTCTCCGACAGATCCAGAAAATATCTGGTTCACTTTTTATGATGATTACCAAAAGATCGGCACGTACCGGCTGGAACTGGAAACAGGTACGTTCTATCATTACGTGAAAGACTTGAAAACTTCCAACCCAAAGAGGATTGCGCTCGCAGACAATGGTGATGCATGGATCAGTGACTGGGCGGGTAAGATAAGTACCGCCACTAAAAAAATTTATTGCAACAAGGCAGTCTTCCCTTCAAAGACCATCACGATCAAACCCAGAAATATGGGGGTTCAGAAAAGACAGGCACGGGTGAAACCTGTAGTTCATACTGTTGTCCCAGTTCATCAGGGGATCTACCCGGTAAAAAGCAAGTGCATTACCGATTTTCCAATGCCGTACGGAACAAACCCGCCGAATGGTATTGCCGTGAATGATACCCCGAATAATCCGACGGTTTATTTCTCACAGGGATCAGGCAGCATAATCGGCCAGTTGATACCATAATGTGAATGAAGGCAAGGGAATCATCCCAGCTTTCTCATATTGATCAAATCCCGGCCAGTTATATCCTGCAGTGTGCGCATGAGAAACATTGGAGGTGTTAATCCACCCAAACAGATGCTCTTTATAATAAATAACGACCATTTCCTGATGAATGGTAACGATTCGGCCGGGGCCCGTTACAGTGGGTGGCGTGGCGCTCTCTAACCACCTCCTGCTCGCTGCCGGTGTGCTCGGTACAACCGGTGCCTCGCTCTCCCGGATGCTCGCTCTTGGTGCCGGGGGCGTGGTGACCAAGTCGATCGGCCCGGCTCCCAAAGAAGGGCATGCCGGCCCGTGCGTTGCCGTGCTCGATGATGGTATTCTCAACGCGATGGGGCTCCCGAACCCCTCGAAGGATTTCGTGGAGGAACTGGCGCCGCTTGCCCAGAAGCCCGTGATCGCAAGCATCTTCGGCGGGAACACGTCGGAGTTTGCCGAGGTGGCCAGCTGGTTTGCCGGCCGGGTCGCCGGGTTTGAACTGAACCTTTCCTGCCCGCACGCGGAGGGGTACGGGGCGGCGATCGGGACTGACCCGGCACTGGTGGAGGCATGCACCCGTGCGGTGAGCGGTCTCGGTGTTCCGACATGGGTAAAGCTCACCCCGAATGTCACCGACATCACGGCCATCGGGAAGGCGGCTGAATGCGGCGGGGCAAGCGCGATCGTCGCAATCAACACGGTAAAAGCGATGAGGATCTCGACGGAACTTCGGCGGCCGGTTCTGGGCAACCGGTTCGGGGGGCTCTCCGGCCCCGCGATCTTTCCGGTCGCTGTCCGGTGCGTGTACGAACTCTACGAAGCCTGCAGGATCCCGGTCATCGGGTGCGGAGGGATCACAACTGCGGCTAACGTGATCGAGATGATGATGGCAGGGGCGCAGGCAGTCGAGATCGGCAGCGCACTCCAGCGTGACATCGCAATCTTCGGCACCATCAGAAACGAGCTCTATAGCAAGAAGGGCATCGACCCGGCTGAGATCGTGGGGTGTGCCCATGACTGACCAGCTGCCACAACGGGTCGGGATTGCACAGATCAAACAAGAAACTCCGACGGTCAGAACGTTCTTTTTTGACCGGTCGATCTCTTTTGAACCGGGGCAGTTCGTGATGGTCTGGGTGCCGGGCGTGGACGAGATACCTATGGCGCTCTCGTCGGAGAACAGTATCACGGTTCAGAAGGTCGGGGATGCAACCGGTGCGCTCTTTGATAAAAAAGACGGGGATATCCTGGGTATACGCGGACCGTTCGGGAACGGGTTTAGCCGGGGTGAGCGGATGCTCGCGGTAGCCGGCGGCGTGGGGGCGGCACCGCTGCTGCCGCTTGCCCGTGCGGACTGCGTCATGACACTCCTCCTAGGTGCAAAAACCGAGGCTGAACTGCTCTTTGTCGACCAGCTGGACGAGTGCACGGACGTGGTAATAGCAACTGATGACGGGACCCTCGGACAGCGGGGGTTCGTAACCACACTCATGGATGACCTGAACCCGGGCAGTTATGACCGGATTGCAGTCTGCGGGCCGGAACCGATGATGCGATCGGTCCTCGCAAAGGTCGACGGGTACGGGCGTGCGGGAACGAGCGAGTTCTCCCTCCACCGGTACATGAAGTGTGGAATCGGGATCTGTGGCTCCTGCTGCATCGACCCGGGTGGCCAGCGGGTCTGCCGGGACGGTCCGGTCTTTTCCGGAGATGCGCTTAAAAACAGCGAGTTTGGGCACTACTGCCGGGATGCAAGCGGCAGGAAAAAGAGCATATGAGGCAGAGTCCACCCCACCTAATCGGCCAGAACACGACCTGTCCGCCGCTTGCAGGTCATGGACTCTTCCCATAACGGCCCGGGGGGAATATTGTCACGATGAGAATGGTTGCGGTTTTACGGCTCCCGGGGTAAACCGGTAGCTTCCTTTTGGGGCATGGATCTCAAACCGGGCCCCTTTCCCCGGCTCGCCGGTCTCTTTTATGGAAAGGCCGGTGATGCTCAGGATCTCCTCTGCAAGGAAGAGCCCGTATCCCGTGTTCCGGTAGTATTCGCGCTTGAATATCCGCTCTTTCGCGTTCTCCGGGATCCCGACCCCGTCATCCTCGCAGAAAAGGATCAGTTCGTTCCCGCCCTCCGCAAACGAGAAGCGGATGGTCGTCACGTGTTCTCCGTGGCGCAGCGAGTTGTCGACAAGATTGAAAAAGACCTTGCCGAAAAGGGAGTCGGCAAAGATCTCAAGATCTGCGGTATCCCGTTCGATCCGGACGCCCCTGAGGTCGAGGTCGGCAGTTGCGTCATCGATGGTCGCAGTCACGTTCAACCACTGCGGGGCGCTCGCACCGATATGCTGGTAATCGCGGGTGAACCGGATCTGTTTCTGGATCAGCTGGGTGACCTGCTCGATCTTTTTGAGGTAATCGCGCATGACCGGATCGGTCACGACCTCCTCGGCAAGGGAAAGGTACATCACGATCGCTGTGATCTGGTTGAGGATATCGTGCCTTGTGATGCCGGAGAGCGTGTTAAGTTTCCGGTTGGCCAGCTGTATTGCCGCCTCGAACCGTTTGCGCTCCTGGATCTCAGCCTTGAGTTCCCCGTTTGCCCGGAGGAGCTCCTCTGTCCGCTCCCTGACCCGGCGTTCCAGCTCGTCCCGGGCCCTGGCAATCACCTGTTCTGCCAGTTTGCGTTCGGTGATATCGATGGCAGAGCAGATGACGATGTTGTTCGGGGTAACCGAGGCAGATACGAGGAACTGGCGCGTACCGCCCTCACGGTTGGTGAAAAGGATCTCCATCTCCCCGGTTTGGGCTCCCGCCTGGACCTGGCACATGAACCGGGCGCGTTCTTCGGCATCAGGCAGCATGCGCGAAAGATCCCGTCCCCTGAGATCGTCCAGATCGTATTTCAGCATCCGCGCAAACTTGCCGTTGATCTCCAGGATGCGCTGCGAACTGAGCTGGATGGTGAAGATACCTGCCTGCGAGTTCTCGAAGATCCCCCGGTATTTCTTCTCTTCATCGCGGAGACCCTCAGCAAACGACGACGTGACGACACCGATTGTCACGAATATCACGAACCATGCCGTCGAGATTGCCACCTGCGTCGGGTCGAACCTGCTGTAGTAGTACACGAGCATGATAAAGATTACGCTGATCCCGACCGAGAAGAGCACGCCTTTTCTCGGGTAAAAATACACGACAAGGATAATAGGGAGGAAATAGATGAACGGGAATACATCGTCGATGCCGTGAGTGAGCGAGAAGACTGTCGACGAGATGGCAATGGCGATGGTCACGATAATAGCGGCCGTCCAGAACAGCTGCCTCTTTGCTGCGGCCGTGATGGTCATGGCCGTTCCTCCTCGTCAGGGAGCTTCTTCGTTGCTGCCGTCTTGCCGGACAGCATCGCGTTCTCGATCCTGCGACGTTCCATGATCTCCGCACGCAGCTCCTCGTTGATCCGCTCGAGATGGGCCGTGCGCTCCCTGACCTGCCTTTCGAGGTCTTCAAGGGTTTGCCGAATCTCCTCGTCTGCAATCTTGGAATCGGTAATATCTATTGCCGAACAGACGATCTGGTTCTTGGTCACCAGCACCGCCGAGATGATGAACCGGAGAATTCCGCCGTCCTTTCGCCGGAAGAGCGCCTCCGTGGTCGCACCGGTCTCTTTTGCTATGACATCGGCAAGAAAACGCTCCCGCTCCCCGGCATCGGCCCAGACGACCGCGAGGTCACACCCGAGAAGTTCCTCACGGTCGTAATCCAGCCAGAGTGCGCATTTCCTGTTGATCGCGCGGATGCGCCGGGCAGGGAGGTCGAAGCAGAAGATGCCATCCTGGGACGTGTCGAGAACGTGCCGGATCCTGACCTTCTCCTCCAGCAGCTGGTTAGCATATGACGACGCGACCACGGCAAGGGTGATGAAGATGGCAAACCATGCAGTGGAGACGGCGATGAGGGACGGGTCGAACGCCCCGAGGAGATACACGAGGCAGATATAGAGGAGGCTGATGGAGAGCGAAAAGATGACTGCCCGCCTCGGGTAAAAATAGACCGCGAGGATGATAGGCAGGATGTAGAGGAAAGGGAAGACCTCGAAAATGCCGTGGGTGAGGGAAAAGATAGTGGTGAGGATGGCGCCGATCGAGGCTGCCGCGACAATGAAAAGGCGCAGCACTTCTTCATTCTCGCCCGATAACGGTTCCATGCTCCAATCTGCCCCCGTACATGAGATTGCCGTTGATACGGTTCTGTATACACTAGAGAGAACCTTATTGCATATAATGTTAGAGCACAGGATATCGGGGCACGTGGTATCGCCAGAATCCTGTGGAGGGACGAGTAAGCATCTCCACGAAAAACTAAATTTTATCTCCCGTCATCTCCCCGGAGAGCCGCCGGGCCGGGAGGTGTTGATCTCTTCCAGTTCATCGATCTTGTTGATATTGATGAACGTCCGGAGTGCCGGATCGAACACCCTCAACTCCTCGACCGGTATATACCGGGTCCTGAGGGTTCGTATCATGGTGCGGAGCGAAAGCGATTCGTGGCTCTCCAGGTACTGCAGCAGCGCCGAGCGCCGGTAGACCGCATGCAGCGGCTCAAACATCTCCGGGCTCCACTGCGGGATCACCGCATCGAATCCCCCGATCGCCTCGAAGAGATGGGTGACAACCGCGGCATCGATGCATGGCATGTCACAGGCAGAAACAAAGATCAGGTCGCCTTGGGCGGCAAGGGACCCGGCATGAAGCCCGCCCACCGGGCCGATCCCCGTCCGGATATCGGTGATGCACCGGACCCCTCCGATCCCCCGGAACCGTTCGCACTGTGCAGGGTCGCGGGCGACGAGTATGATCTCGTCGGTAATCGTGCGGAGGGTACCCACCAGCCGTTCGATGAATGACTTTCCCTCGTACATGAAGAAGTACTTCTCTTTCCCGTTTGCCCGACGCGCCTCCCCGCCGACAAGGATCACTGCAGATCTCATGACGCCTCTCCCGGTCCCGTAGTATGTGGGAGCACGGCACAATTCAATGTGCCGCACCCGTCCGCATAGACGATCATCGTGCTCCTTTCCGTATCCCCTTTTTCTCCATCGCGAGAAGGAGCTCCTTGATCTCAAGTGCCGGTGAAAAGCCACCGATACCGTCCGCTGCGACAATCCGGTGGCAGGGTACGACAAGCGGTGTCGGGTTGTTCGCCATCGCACGTCCCACGACACGCGGGAAGGTGCCGACGTCATGGGCGACCTGCCCATAGGTTGCGGTGCGGCCGTATGGCACGCCCCGGACCGCCCGGTAGATCCGTGCAGCGACGGCCTCACCTTCGCATGCGATTGTGTCGAGCGCCGAGAGATCCACAACTGCGCCGGCACAGTATTGCCGGATGGCGGCCGGCACCGTCCCGGCAATGCCTGTTGTCGCAAACCGGACGCGGTGGATTACATCACCGCACCACCAGACATGGACATGCCAGAGGCCAAGCCGGCACGAACCGCCCCTCACTTCCACCGGACCATCTCCTTACGGAACCGGTTGTCGTCGCACACGATCATCTCGTCCCGTATCCATGCCGGCAGCGCCGTCAGTACCCGTTTTTCGAGGAACCTTTTTTCCCCAAGGACAAGTACCCCGCGGTCCTCCGGCGTGCGCAGCACCCGCCCGAGCGCCTGCAGGGCTCGGTTGATCGCTGGAAGCGTATAGCAGAGGAACTCCCCCTCGTCTCCATACCTGCGCCGGAAGTATTCGATGATCATCCGGCGAACCCGGGTGAACGGTGCCAGCGGCAGGCCGATGACCATCGCACCGGAAAGCATCTCACCCCGGTAATCGAGCCCTTCGCTCCATTTTCCGCCGCAGACCGCGAATATGACGCCGGATTCCCCCCGCGACGGGAGGGCAAGGAACTCCGCGAGCGCCGATCCGGCTTCCCCGGCATTCCGGGGCTCGATGTACACCTTCCGGTTCCCTAGGTGCGGGACGGCAAGGGCGGCAAAAGATTCGAGGATCTGGTAGCTCGGGAAGTAGACGGCACGGTTTCCTCCCGAAGCAGCAAAGGTGGTTATATACTGGACGATCCGGCTGGTATTCTCCCGGTTCTGGCGGAGGGAGAATGCCGTGGTGATGTCGTCGGCACAGCAGATTAGCCGGTTCTCCCGGGGAAAGGAATTGGGGAGGGTCAGCGTTGAAATGTCCGCGTCACCGAAATAGAGCCGCCGGAAACTCTCTACCGGTGAGAGTGTCCCCGAGATCAGGACGCAGCAGGCGTGCGCCGCGCAGATCTCTGATAAAGGGGTTGCCGGGTCGATGTTTCTGACCTGCAGGGTCGTGCCGGTCTCGTCCCTGCGGTATACGGTCAGGTAGGCCGCGTCATGAGCGGACTGCGAGAGACGCAAGAGGAAGAGCGTCAGCCGCTCGATTGCGGTCTCGCGGTAATCCCCCGCTTTCTGGTTCCTCTCATGCACCGCTTCGGAAAGCACCATCAGTTCGTCAACAATCTCCTCAAGATCCCGGTATAACGATCCCTTCACGACCATCCGGTCGAAGATTGCGGGATCGAACCAGTCCTCAGGCTCGGTCGAATTCCCGAGCCCCTGGATATAATCCGTCAGCCGGGGCAGCACGTGCCGGACCGCCTCAGCCCCCTTGTGCTGCCGCTTCAGGCCGGCCAGCTCGCGGGACGCCTGCTCGAGGTCGCGTTCCGCGAGATCGGCACTCTCGATCGACTGGATCGCGTCGCCGCAGTTGTGCGCCTCGTCGATCAGCAGCAGGACATCCTGTGGCTCGATATTCAGGTTCTCGTACATCTGCTCCCGGATCTCCCGATCGAATAGGTGGTGGTAGTTCACCACGATCACATCCGCGCTCTTTGCTGCCAGCATCAGCAGTTCGTACGGGCAGACGTCGCCGGCAAACCCGGCCATCTCCTTAGGATCGACCGGAGCGGCCAGTACCCGTTCGGCCTTTGAGCGGAGACCGGCCGATGATACCATCCGGAGGCCACCGGCATCACCGGTCACAAACATCCTGCTGTGGATATAATACGGGCAGATGATCGGGTGCTCCTGGTCCATCCGCCGGATCTGCTGGTTGATGAACGGGTCTTTTGCCGGCAGAAGCGCACCTCTTTCCGCCCGCTCACGCATGAGGGCCGTGGAGAATTTTTTGACTCCCTCACAGCGGCGATACACGTCCCCCTCTCCGCCGAGCGGGCACACGCTCCCCTTCCCGATGAGGTAGACGGCCCGGATCTGCGGCTGCTTCTGCCGGATGAGCGCCAGCTCCCGGATGAATGTCGTGAGCTGGCTGACGGTGCGCACCGCGACGATGACTTTCCTCCCGTCGCGCACAGCGAGGAGCGATGCAATCACGCTCGATTTCCCGCTGCCGGTCGGCGCATCGATCATAGCGATCTTCCCCTCCCGCGCACACGCGGCGGCAAACCCGAGCATCTCCCGCTGGTACGGGCGGTACCCGCTATATGGGAAGAAGGCATCGAACGCTGCAGGAATATCCATTGGGATCAGTGTTGGCGGTGATGGGTATTATGGGCGTCGGAAGGGCGGGAAGATAACCTGAAAACCGCAACTATCCTCCAGCCCTCACCGGCACGGGGAGGGGACGGGGCGGCAGCTGGATCCGGCAGCGGTGATCCGACGTACCTTTCTGTCGTTGCCGGATCCAGTCCGGCCACTCAAGGGCGAAATGGTTTATTATTCCGGACAGAATTGTTATGTATGCCCGGGAAACTGATCGCGGCGCTGTCCGTGTACAGTGTGGTACTCGTTGCGTTCTTCCTGACCGGAACGCCCTCGTTGTGGGCGTTTGTTTTTGGTGCTATCGCCTGCATTATCAGCTATGCCGGCGGCCTGCAGATCCCCTGGTCGTAAACGAGGCATAACGGTTCCTTATCGCTGCTGCTGGCGAACAAAATTATCGCGGATGACCGCCAGCGGATATGCAAAGAGACTTCAGCCATAATTTTTTATGGAGTGGACGCTGCTGCTGCCATACCGCACAGTAACAGGGATCACCGTGAGAAATCTCCGTGGAATTTTCCTGCCCGTTCTGTCAGCACATAATCCGGTTTGTCTGTTCCTCCTGTCCCTTCCTTAGACCCCAAAGACCGAAAGCGATGGGTTGAGTTCCACGATCAGGTAATTTGCATACGCAATAATGAAGACGAGGATGACGAGCGGAAAGAGGAGGAGCGTGGCCCCGAAGGATACCTTGAGTGCCTGCACCATCGTTGCGATGAGCACAGCGATGACGAGCACGCTGATCATCACCCCCATGATCGGGGACCTGAGACCAAAGAACAGGTAGCACCACAGCCCGAGCAGGATAAGGGTGAAAAAAAGGAGTGCCAGACAGAGCATCTTATCCTGTTCATCTACGTGGGATGCCTGCCAGAGCTGGTACAATGCGAGACCAAGAATCAGGTACACGAACAGGGTGGACGGGACGAGATATGGGTCCGGGGGGAGAAACGACGGTCGTTCGAGCGTGGCAAACCATGCGGGGATCAGGGGGAGCGCAAGGAATGCGTTAATGCAGAAGGCAGCAATACAGACCGCCATTGAAATGATCAACCGCACAAAAGGGTGGTTCGGCCGTGCCGGCATGGTTGTGGGAGTATTGAGGATACGGATATAAATGGTTGTTGACGGGCAACCACCCCGCCCTGCGGGTCAGCCGGTCAGTTTTTTGCCTACGGGTGCCCGGCCGGTCTCATCCCGTGCCGGAAAGGGATTTGACTCCGCTCCGGGATGGCCAACCCTGATATTCTCCTGAGATCCATCTCTTCCTATGGCAGTCCACCCGATCGAGTACCGGTACGGCACACCGGAGATGCGAGCCGTCTGGAGCGAAGAGAACCGGTTTTCCTGCATCGTTGCTGCGGAGGCAGCGCTTGCGAGAGCGGAAGCGGCGCAGGGACTGATCCCACCTGATGCGGCAGCGGAGATCGGGGAAAATGCCCGCAGGGCTTCGTACGCCCGGGCAAAGGAGATCGAGGCGGAGATCAGCCACGACATGATGGCGATCGTGAGGGCAATCTCGGAGGTCTGCGGGGAATCGGGGAGGTGGGTGCATTACGGTGCGACCTCGAACGATATTCTCGACACCGCGACCGGCCTCCAGCTCGGCCAAGCGCTCGATCTCCTTGACGGGAAACTCCGCCGGCTGCTCGTGGTGCTGATCCGAAGGGCCGGCGAGACAAAGACGCTGGTGGCGGTCGGCCGGACGCACGGGCAGCATGGCGTACCGACGACTTACGGGCTGCGGTTTGCCATCTGGGCAAGTGAGATTGGCCGGCATATCGAGCGGATGGAACAGCTGCGCCCCCGGGTTGTGGTGGGCCAGATGACCGGTGCGGTGGGGACGCAGGCTGCGCTTGGCCCCTGCGGGATGGAGGTGCAGGCCGCGATGATGCAGGAACTCGGCCTCACAGCGGTGGACGTCTCCAACCAGGTGATCTCGCGCGACCGGTACGCGGAATACTTCATGTTCCTTGGCAATGTCGCTACCACGCTCGACAAGATCGGGATCGAGATCCGCTCGCTTCAGAGGACCGAGATCGGGGAGGTGGAAGAGGCGTTCGGGGTACAGCAGGTAGGGTCGTCTACGATGCCACACAAGCGCAACCCGATCCGCTCGGAACAGGTCTGCGGCCTTGCCCGGATCGTGCGTTCCGCGATCGAACCGGCACTTGCCAACAACACGCTCTGGGACGAGCGCGATCTCACGAACTCCTCCTGCGAGCGGGTGCTCTTTCCCGAGGCGTCAATCCTCACCGACCATATCATCGGGGTGATGACATTGGTCCTTGACAGCCTCCTGATCAACCGGGCGGCAATCCGCCGGAACCTCGGTTTCCTGCACGGGATCAACATGGCCGAATCGGTGATGATCGAGCTGACAAGAAGGGGCATGAACCGGCAGGACGCCCACGAGCGGGTGCGGCTTGCCAGCATGCAGGCGCTCGCGGAAGGGCGCCCGCTTGCCGACGTACTTGGAACCGACGCGGAGGTGGTCCGGTTCTGCTCGAAAGAGGATATCGCCGCCCTCCTTGCACCGGATACCTATATCGGTACCTCGGCGGCACAGGTTGACCGGGTGATCCAGAAGCTCTCCCCCCTTACCCGGTAAAACCGCTCATCCTTATTGCCATGACCCGCCGGAGATGGCACCTTTATTATCTTTCAGGAGTAATCCACATCATTCATGGAGCGGGAAATCACATTCGGGAAGTACCGTGTCTCTCACACGGATCTCGTCCGCTTCTGGGTGATCCTCTCCCTTGCTGTCTCGTGCATTCTCATCACCGCGATCGCGCTGGCGCGGAATGTCGAGACCATCTATCCCCAGCTCTTCTATTTTCCTATCCTGTACGCGACGTATTTCTATCCCCGGCGCGGGATACTGGTTGCCGGTATCTGCGCAATTGCATACGAATGCCTCGTCTACGTCTTCCTCTTTCCGGATACCCTCTCGCTCTGGTCCGCAACCGGGCAGGCGATCCTGTTCATCTGCGTCGCTACCGCCATCGCCTATTTCATTGAGAAGGTTCAGGTGTCCGAAGCACGGTACCGCAGCATCTTTGACAACTCGCTGCTGGGCATCGTCCTCTTCGACAAGAACAGTTTTGCAATCCAGCTCACCAACCAGCAGTTTGGGGCGATGCTCGGGTATACCGCAGAAGAGCTGACCCATATGCCCTTCTCCGCGCTGCTCTTCGACCATGGGGCGCAGCGGCGGTTCTTCGAGCTGCTTGGTTCAAGCGAGGACATCAGGAATTTCGAGACCTGTTTTGTCACCAGGGACGGCAAACCCTCCCGGGTGAACCTGTCCTGGAGCCGGATTAGCGGCAGCACGGTCAGCTGTTCGGTCATCGACATCAACGAGCGGGAACTTGCCCGCAAAGAGGCGGATGACACGGCCGCCCAGTACCGGCAGCTGACCGAGAGTTCCCCGACTGCCATCGTGATCACGGGCGATAAGAAGATCGTCTTTTCCAACCCGGCATTTTCCGCGTTTTCCGGCTACGGGCCGGAGGAATGCACCGGCAGAGACCTTGCCGATTTTGTCCTTCCGGATGACCGTGAGGCGTTTCTCGCCTTTTCTCGGCAATGGGAGAGCGCCGATCCGGTGGCGTCGCGTGCCGAGTTCCGGTTTTTTGCAAAGGACCAGAAGACCCGCCGCGGCGTGCTCTTTTTTACGCCGATCATCCGGAACGGGAAAGCGGCCTGCCTCATCAACATCGTGGACAACACTGAATGGGAAGAGTTCCGGGAACATGTCGAGCAGACCAACGAGCGGAGGCGAGACATCATCAGCACGGTCGCCCACGATCTCAGGACGCCGCTCCAGCCTATCATGGGGTACCTCAACCTGCTGATGCAGGATCCGCAGGCGTTCGGGGTGACTGAAGAGACCCGCCAGATCCTCGAGCGGTGCGTAAAAAGCGTTGACCGTGAACGCCAGATCATCAACCAGATGCTGGAACTCTCGGTGCTCGATGCGGGCGAGACCGAGCTGAACTATTCGATCTTTTCTGTGCCGGAACTTGTCCGCTCCATTGTCGAGGAAGGGGGATATGCCGTGAAGGCGGAGATCCATACCGATCTCCCGGCAGACCTCACGTTTGATGCGGACCGGGAGAAGATCGCGATGACGATCGATGCGATGCTCACAAACGGCGTCACCTATTCAAAGCCCCCCCGGAAGATCTGGATCACGTACCGTTCCGAGCCGTCCCATCCCTTCCACCGGCTCGCGATCCGGGACAACGGTGTCGGGATCACCGATGCCCGGCTCGATGAGATCTTCGAGCCTGCCGGTTCTCCCGACCAAGGTAAACAGAACCGAAACTACGAGCGTACCGGGCTCTCGCTTTCCATCGCGAAAAAGTACATCCAGCTGCACGGCGGGTATATCAGCGTCGACAGCATAGTAAATATCGGGAGCACGTTTACCATTCACCTGCCAAAAAAGAGACCAAAAGGAGGAGAACACGTATGACGCGCAAGATTGTGGTGGTCGAGGACGATCAGCCCATCCTTGACCTTATGGAACTCCTGCTGAAAAAGCTGGGATATGACCCGGTTCTGATCACCAACGGGATCGACGCACTGGATGCGGTCAGAAAAGACCCCCCGTCCCTGATCCTGCTTGACGTGATGATGACGCCCATATCCGGCTGGGAGTTCCTGGGACGGCTGCGGGAAGAGTACGGAATGCGGGATGTCCCGGTCATCCTGTTTACCGCATCCCCGTCGGTACCGGAAAAGCTGGCACAGATGAACGACCCCCTGCTCGGGATGCTCCAGAAGCCGGTGTCGTTCCAAGAACTGAAAAAAACCCTCGAACACTACATTCACTGACCGGTGTCCACGAATCCTGCCGTCTCCCGGGCCGGTCTCCTCCTTGTCCCTTCCAGAAGGGACTCCTTCGGCATGATAGGCAGCATATGAAATAATTTTTTTAACGCTCTTGGGGGAGACTGCCGTTCACGAAGTGAAGGGCAGGCTGGAAAAGAACCCATCAGGGTTCTTCGATTCTCTGCCTCGAAGAACTCTAAAGAGTTCTTCTCCTTCTCGTGTTTCTGATGAACCACTCAAACTCCCGCAGTTGAAGAATTCTGAAGAAGATACACAATCAACTGTGAATTAAATGGAATTCTCTATTTCATTTTTTTATAAAAACAATTAACCGCCCAGCGCACCAGATTGAAAGTGGTAATACTCTTGGAAAGACAGCCGGTTAAGTCCCGTATTCTGCGTTCTCTGGGATATGATGACACTACAAAAATCCTAGAGATCGAATTTCACACAGGACTTGTTTACCAGTATTCGGGTGTCCCTGCAAAAGTCTACGCGGATCTCATACATTCAGATGCAGTGGGAAAATACTTTTCCGAGAAGGTCAGGAACCGGTTCAGGACAAAACAGGTCGTTACATAAATCTCAATCCCTGATGAATTCTTCTCCAATTAATCCTTACTTGAGTGACGATTAATTCCCCGCCGTTGTAGCATCTCCTGTTGCGATAACTCCCGAAAAGGTAATACGCACATCATCGCGAAATCTGCAGGGGCGATCCGGGGGTGTTCAACGCGATCCACCGGGCGGGATGACCAGGAGAAGATTTCCATGCGGAACTCTTCGAGTTATCGAATCGCGAAGAGATGAGAGATGAGAAAATATTCATAAGAATATTTTCGAAATGCGACGCAGGAGCACGAGAAGAGATTCGGAAGAATCTCTTCGAGCAGGCACAATTCCTTCCGTAATCGAGAGAAAAACCGGGAACCGGGATATTTGGTACCAATATACCCACTATAAAAATAAAAAAATCAGATATACCGGGCCTTCTTCGAGAGAAGGCGGGGGGTGTACAGCGGGCGGAACGCCATGCCCTGAATTTCCTTCCGTATGGCCGTGATGAGCGCCTCGGTCGTGAGCTGCTCCTTGTGCGGCTTCTTTGGCTCCGACTTTTTCCGGATTGTGACCGTCAGATTTTTGCCGGCGACTTCCTCATCGCCGATTACGATCACATACGGCACCCAGTCCATGCCGGCCTCACGCACCTTCTTGGCCACGCTCTCGTCGCGGTCATCCAGATCACACCGGACCTGTGCAGCGTTCAGTGCGGTGCAGACCTCTCCCGCATATACGGTATGGCGCTCGGCGACCGGTATTACCCGCGCCTGGACCGGTGATAACCAAGTGGGCAGCGACGGGACTGCTTGCGTGGAGATATTCTCAAGGATCGCGCAGATCACCCGCTCGACACTGCCGGTCGGGGAACAGTGCAGGATCGGGGGGTAGACCGCGCTGCCGTCTTCCTCGTAGTACTTGATATTGAACCGGGTCGAGCTCTCGACGTCGATCTGGACGGTCGGATTCTCCACCGGCCGCCCCTGCCCATCAATGGCGGCAAGGTCAATCTTTGCCTCCCAGTAATGGACACGTTCAGAGAGGATCTCGATCAGCATCGGGCAGTCGGAGTCCTTCACGATCTTTTTGACCCATGCCTCGTTCTTGTCGTAGAAGTCCTTCGTGCACCGGAACGCGGCGACAAGGGCGGTCTCGAAGTCCCGGCCGGTCTTCCAGCCCATCGCGAGCTGCTCCTCGAAGCACTTCATCGCCTCGGGCATGTCCGTGCAGAGCGAGTGCATGTCCGGCATGGTGAACGCCCGGAGGCGTTTGAGGCCGATCACTTCCCCTTTCTGCTCGTGCCGGAAGGAGTAGGTGGAGAGCTCATACATCTTCATCGGGAGGGTGTTTTTGGAGATGTGCATGTCCCGCATAATGGAGAACATGCCGAAGCAGGCGGCAAAACGGAGCATCATGTTCCGGTTGTTGCTCTTGAAGCGGTACTGCCGCTCGCCGAACTTGGCGGCGTGCTCGCAGATCGCCTTGTCGCCGAGATCGTACATGACCGGGGTCTCGACTGGCGTCGCTCCGTAGGGGAGCACCAGCTGCAGGACATAGTCGGCAAGCAGGTCGCGGACCAGTTTCCCCTTTGGCATCCAGCGGAGGCAACCGACGTCGCTGGCCGGCTCGTAGTCCACCAGTTCCTTTGAGCGCATCAGCCCCACGTGGGCTGGCTCGCCGCCGGTCGGTTCCCCGACGCCCAGCTCCTTTTTGACGAGGCAGCCGAACGGAGAATTATCAAGGTAATCATGGTAATCGTGTGTCGTCCCGTCCGGGGTCATCACGAACCAGTCATGGGTGACTTCCTTCTTGCCTTTTTTCGGCTCTCCCTCTTCACCCCCGGGCACGATGGTCTTGGAGAGTTCCGAGAGAGGGTGGCCCTTGCAGGAGATCTTAAAAGACTTGTACCAGCCGAACGGCGCACGTTTGACAGCAAACCCCTCCGCCCCGATCTCGGTCTCCAGGGATTTGAGTGCCTGGATGGCAAATTCCGGCGATGCGAGGTCGCTCGAAAGGTGGGCGTATGGGTAGATGACGATATTGTCCACGTTCACTTGGTCGGCGACCTTATCGATCTCCTGCACGGCCTGCATGACGACGCCCTCCGGGTCCTCCTCGTCAACGGATTCGACCGCACAGAACACCACGAGCGCCTCGGTCTCCCGGTCCGACAGCACCGGGCCCTCCTCAGCCATCTTTGTCTTCTTTTTCGCTTCGTACTCGATGTAATCTGAATGAATCAGAAGAAGCCGCATCGGTTCATCTCCCTTCCGGAACGATTTATCCGTATAAAATGGGTTCTTTATCTATATACCCTCATTGCATTGCGCCGGGCTGTTTTTTGTTGGCGTGGTACCGCGAGAGCGTTGCCTGTCGCTGGTCGAGATATTTCGCGTCCCCCTTTTTATCGTAGGGGTTCGCTGCCCGCTCGGTTGTGTAGAAAACCAGCTGGCCGATGGGCATGCCGGCATGCACCTTCACCGGCCGCACATTCACGTTGCACATCTCCAGCGTGATGGTGCCCCGGAAACCGGCATCGATCCAGCCGCCGGTCTGGTGGAGCGTAACCCCGAGCCGGGCGATGCTGGACTTGCCTTCGATGGTAGCCACGATGTTGTCCGGCAGCCCGATGCATTCGAGCGACCGTGCCAGCACGAATGCGCCCGGCCGGATCACAAACGAATCCGCCTCCGTCTCCTCCACACCGGAAACGACGCTCTCCTTATCGTACGGGTCGATGACCTGTATGCCCGGCGTATACCGGACAAAGTGGTTCCCGAGCCGGATGTCGATCGAGTTCGGTTGCACGAACTTTTCATCATACGGATCGATCCTGATGAAGCCCCGGGCGATGCGGTCGCGGATCTGCCAGTCTACGAGAATCATTGCTGTAACCAGTTAGTGTTGATCGGTGATAATCTCTCGCGGGGAAAGATCACGGATCACATGAACAGGCATCTCCCCTCCCCCTCTGCTTAAAGACGGATCCAGGTACCCAAAGACCCACGGGAAAATAGCCCCGTAAAACGCCCGGATCGCCAAACGGGCGATCCCGATTTCCGGCTGGAGTGGAAACGATGTCCACGCCCATAGAGAAGTCTTTGGAAATTGCCTCGTTTGCAGAAATACCCGATTTGCATGGGTTCCAGAAATGCAATACAGAAGCGTTCTAAGGCCACCTGTTTTGGGGATGGGGTTTTGGTTGATCCGATGGACGATCGGCCACGGAAGACCCCTTGGCGGGCGTTTGTACCGGGGGTGCTAAAAACGGCGTTTTAATCGGTTATTTTAACTAACCGAGAGATTATATCCGTTTTTACCCCATAGATTGGAGTTAAGAATCTAACAATCTCCGTTTTTATGAGAGAAAATTTTTCAAGTCAAATTCTGATATTGGTCACTAACAGTGAACTTACCAGAAACCAGGCCCGCACGAAACCAAAAACAAAATGTTTAATCCAATGGACTGAACCAGTAGATTATCGGTACGAGCGATAGCTTATCATCGATATCATTCTACATATCAATCCAGAACTCCCGTGTCTGGGATCAGGCAGCTCATGCGGAAAAAATCAACTACTTCAACAAAAAAGTCAAAAAATCAAGGTTCCCGGTCAAACACCGGCAGCCAGTTCTGGCTTGCAAACACTTACAACCGGAGCCTGCTTGAAGCGAGTCTTGAGCCCCTCGTTACCATTAGCCCTGATGGCAGCATCAGCGACGTGAACGCAGCAACCGTCAAGGTCACCGGTTTTTCCCGCGAGGAACTCATGGGTACTGACTTCTCGAAATATTTCACCGATCCTGATAAAGCAAAAGCGGGGTACAAGAGGGTATTTCGGGACGGATCGGTCACCGATTATGAACTCGAGATCCGGCATCGGAACGGTACCCTTATCCAAGTCCTCTACAACGCATCAGTCTTCAAAGACGGCGCCGGGAATATTGCTGGTGTTTTCGCCGCAGCCCGCGACATCAGCGAGAGGAATAAAGCCGAACAGGCGGTTCAAGCGCAGGAGCGTTTCTTACTCGATATCCTGTCAGCCCTCAAGGATGGCATATCGGTGCAGGATCCGTCACTGACAATCCTGCGTGTCAATAAAACCATTGAGAATTGGTATCCTGAGTCGATGCCCCTTGTGGGGAAGCGGTGTTTTGAGGCATACCACCAGCGCAACAAGCCCTGCGATATCTGCCCGGTGCAGAAGACCTTGGAGACCGGCAAACCCGATCATGCTATCGTCACGATAAAAACCGCAGGCAAGGTCGCGGGATGGGCGGAGATCTTCAGTTACCCGATGTTCAGTCCGGAGACCGGTAAGATCACCGGCGTTATCGAACAAGTCCGTGACATTACAGAACAGAAGAATCTTGAATATACCTATGAACAGGAGATGGAATACTACTCGGCGGAACTGAAACGCTATGTGGAAACACTGGCTACCACAAACAAAAAGCTCAACCTCATGAACAGAGTCACGAGGCACGATATCCTCAATACCGTTACCGGACTCTTGGGAGTGACCGACATGGCGCTTGCTGCAGGGACAAAAAAGGAGGAGATTGAGTTCCTGCATGACATCAGGACTCTGGGGAAGACCATCCAGAACCAGATTGAGTTCACGCGGCAGTACCAGGACATCGGGGTGCGGGCAGCAGAGTGGTACGATGTGCAGTCCATCATCACGTCAGTTATGGAACAGCTTCCACTGAACGGCATCACCGTCACGATCAATATTGACCGGCTCGCGATATACGCCGATCCTCTTATCGGGAAGGTATTCTACAACTTAGTGGAAAATTCCATCAGGCATGGCGAACACGTTACCAAAATGTCATTTGATTGCAGGAAAGCCGATAGCGACATCATCATCATCTTCTGCGACGACGGGGTTGGTATCCCTAAAGATCAGAAAGCGAAGATCTTTTTACATGGGTTCGGGAAGCACACCGGCCTCGGGATGTTCCTTGCGCGGGATATCCTCTCTATCACCGGCATTACGATCCGTGAGACCGGTGACCCCCTTAAGGGAGCACGGTTCGAAATCAGGATACCGCACGGCTCATTCCGCAATTAGACAACGCGCCACACAATGCATTTCTGTTTGCAGGTCTCTCGTCTGATCGGGTGAGTGTATATCTGGATCGAGAAGACCTGCTTTTTTGCTCAACTGTTTACGTGCGGGATGCGTTTTTGTGGATGAGGTAACAATATGTTATTTGAAAAATCGCAGATTATAGTTTTTATTTATATTCCCAATCAATTGTGTATTATTTGTTGAAAATCAATAAACATTGAGATGATTTACGGTTCTGTCTTTTTTATTATATCACAGTTAACCGTATATTTTTTTGGGTTCTGTCAACTCTTCGGGAGTTGGGGGAATCCTCAATTCCCTGTCAAAATTCGGGAGGTACCTAGATGACACGCACCTCTCCTGAGTTTTTGTGTGAAGATAACGGGGTGTGGTTTACAAAAGAGAAGTTATTTAAATCACTTCAAATTGCTGAACGTGAAAAAGATACAAAGATCAGTGACAGAACGGTCTATCATAAAAAAATACATGGCAGACTTTTCGTATGGGCTGGCACCCCAAAAAAGAGACAAATTAAAAAAGGAATTGTCTCTTTAAGGAAGATGGGATTTCACTATGTCAGGTTGATTAATGGAGATTTTTTTGTTTCAACCAAAAATGAAAAATAATTTTACAATACTCCCCCTGGCAGTCCTAAATCTGTTTTAGTATAATTTATAATTTTTTTGGGCATCGATAATTTTTGAGGGGCACTGTTTTTATCCGACTTTCTGCGGGTGTTTTTCTTTTTATATAATATCTCCTTAATTCTCTTTGCTGTGTTTTTATCACGATTGCGTACAATTATACGGAGCTCATCTTTGGGGATATATTTCCCCTTAATGCCTTTCCCCCCAGCGTCGCTATGGCAAATTGAACAGAGCACAATCAAATTACTGTAAGAATTATCACCTTTATTGCCATTTATGTGATGAATTTCGTAGGGGTCGTTATCGCAATATTCGCATTTTCCGATAAAGTTCTTAATTTTAAGTTTTTGTGGTTCTGTTAAAGTGCGTTTCCGTTTTACTTTTGCTTTTTTCAGTTGATCCTGTTCTCGCATTTCTCGTTCTCGCTTTGCCTGTTCTAGTATTTTAGCGAGTTTTACCTTATCCATTCCCAGCAAACCTCTTTACCATCGTTGTTAAAATATTGGACTATTACCTAAAGGAGATTGTTTTAATTCTTTCTTAATTCCTTGTTTGAACATTCTTCTTTTCGATAATAAGTTTTCCGCCTTTAATGGTAGGCTCTAATTCATCCTTATCTTCCCACCCCAAGTTCTCTATATCCTTTGGTGATATCACAATGAGATACTTGGGATATTTCTTTCCCTTGTAAATCCGAGATTGTTGTTTCTGTAGTTGCATGATATCTTGTATTACTTCTATGATATATAAGACTTTAGGCGCCCAAAGGTTTATTATGTTTGGGCGCCTAAATATATGTGAAGTGAGTATGATGATACAGTATGAACCATTAACCACAACCAGACAGCAAAGGGGCGAGGAGATCGCAGAAAAGAGCGGCCAGATTTGGAGATACAGTGACACATCATACCGGGTCAAGTCACAGTCTGGCAATGGCTCATATCAGGTAAAAAAGACTGAGCTCGGTTGGAAGTGTTCCTGCCCGGATCATCAGGTGCGCGGTGTCGAGTGCAAGCATATCATCGCCGTAAAACTCTCCTATGCGATGCGAAATGAGGTTCAGGCAAACATCGTTCTGGACCCGGTCATTGTGACGACTTGCCCCGCATGTGGATCAGCAAACCTCCAGAAGTCCGGTGTCCGGCACAACCGGAGTGGCGATATTCAGCGGCACATTTGCCTTGATTGTGGAAAGCGGTTTAGCATCAATATCGGCTTTGAAAAGATGAAACACAACCCGAAGGCAGTAACGGCAGCCATGCAGCTCTACTTCAGCGGCGAATCATTGAGGAACACACAGAAGTCTTTGAAGCTGCTCGGTGTCGAAGTCAGTCACCAGACGGTCAATAAGTGGATCGGGAAATACATCACCCTCATGAAGAACTACGTTGAGAAGCTCAATCCAACCGTCGGCGACACATGGAGAGCGGATGAGGTATATGTCAAGGTCAAGGGCAATATGAAATACCTCTTCGCCCTGATGGATGACGAGACACGGTTCTGGATTGCTCAGGAGGTCGCCGACACAAAATACAAGCACAACGCACAGAGCCTATTTCATGAGGGCAAGGAATTGATGGGGAAAACTCCAAATATCCTTATCACCGATGGTCTCCCGGCATATCATGACGCATTTAAGAGGGAGTTCCGCATCAACACCATGCCAAAGTCCCGACACATCAACGCGATCAAATTAGCCGGGCACCAGAATGACGCAAACAACAACAAGATGGAGCGAATCAACGGCGAAATCCGCGACCGGGAGAAGGTCATGAGGGGGTTAAAGAAGAAGGATACACCGATCCTTAAGGGGATGCAGGTCTACCACAATTACATCCGACCACACGAAGCACTTGGCGGAAAGACTCCAGCTGAGGCGTGCGGGATACAGGTTAACGGAGATAATAAGTGGCTTACATTGATCCAAAACGCGGCGAAATAACCCTTTTTATTCCCACCCAACTCTTTTTGTAGCAAGTTATGCCAAATTATATTATAATTTAAAATGAGAGAAAATTATGACACCTGAGAAAAGAGTCTGTAAAGCATTTGAAGGTACTGGCATCCTTTTCAAAAATAACGAAAAAATCACCGATAAAAAAGATCTTCGAATTGATAAATGCATATATTTTACTGATAATCAGTTTGATATGAACTCGGTTTTTGATGAGATAAACATCTATCTACCAAAAGATCTCTCTCAATATCCAACACTTTTTAATGATATATTCGATAGAAAAGAAAGGGGTATCAGATACACATTACAAGCTGAGGTTAAACAAACCTATTTTAATAGTGTGTTTTACAAAACAAAAGAGAGAGGAATTCAAATAGTTGAAATATCGAATATTAAGCCACAAGACTTAATAAAACCCCCTATAACTTCTGAAAAAACCAATGTAAAATTTAACGCAAAATAATAGAAGAGAATTTTCGCTTTTTTCTCTCTCTAATATCCTCACGTAGGTTAAGCCAATAGTTAACTGCCACCTCCCGAATTTTGACAGAGTGGCGTTGGAGGTGCTAACTCCCGAAGAGTTGACAGAACCGTATACAGCATCTAATGTTTTTACGTTTTTCACAGTTAAAAAAGTGTTATTTTGAGAAATTTCCGGAAACCCAGCCGGATTTTTTTCGCAATTGCTGAAAATTTTTATGAATTTTTTTAATATATTCGAAAACCTTTCCGGACTTTTTTTAAGAGATGTCAAAGCGGTGCGATCACGACCCGTCATTTACCACAAATATCCACAAGTTCCTGTCTCGTCCGGTAAAAGAAATCATCCGTGAGATTATTCTCCAACCCGTATTTCCGGTACACCCAGTCGGCGTAATGATAGTTCATGCGGTCGATCAATACATAGTCGATCTTTCCTTTGAGTAATTCTGCAAGCCCTTCTGCTCCCGGGAGCACCGGAGCGATCATCGCATACGTCTTGAGACCGGCTTTATGCAATTCATCGAGCGCCGCTATCCGGTCGGCTATCGGTGGCGCAGTGGGTTCGAACAACTTCCTGATAGTATCGTCTGCCGTAGTGACAGAGAGACCGACCTCAAAATCCCTGGCGTCTTTGATGATGTCAATATCCCGCAGAACCAACGGGGAACGTGTCTGGATGATAACCGGCCAGTTATGTTGAGCGAATATTTCCAGGCATTGCCGGGTTAACCGGTATTTTGCTTCCAGAGGCTGGTACGGGTCGCATACGCCGCTTACCCAGACCCTCCCCCGCTTCTTCTTCTTTATCTCCACCTGGAGTAACGATGCGGCGTTGATCTTGACATCAACGAATTCACCCCAAAGTTCCCTGTGCCCGGTCACCCTTTTTATGAAACGTGCATAGCAGTAAGAGCAGGCATGCTGGCAACCGGTATAGGGATTAATGACGTAGGGATAGACCTTCGATACAGAGAGAATGGTTTTTGCCTGGATTTCCTTTACCATCAGAGTCATGTTCACGTCCCTGCAATCCCGGGGACCGGCGGGGTTTTAATAATGGGTTCTGGTGCATTTACAGGACAGGGAGGAGATGGTATTCCGTTATACCAGTGTCGTTAGGAGCAACGGGGATTGGTCAGCTCTCCTTTATTTCCCGGGTATCCGTCGCGGTTTCAGACGTGTTATGAACCGATAGTAAGGAGCCCCTGCTTCTTGATCTTGGTGATCATGTGGAAGAGATCCCAGAATTTCACGTAACCAGCCTTGTGGAGCCGTTCGAGGATCTTCGCCCGTTTTTCCACTTCGAGGTATATTTCCGTTTTCCTGCTCTCCGCCAAGCCGAGCATGGTCGCGATCTTGTTCTCGAGGAGGAACGAACTGCCCTTGCCGGTCCAGACGAAGGTATCGCTCACCGGGTCCCACGTAAACATCTGGACGAACGTGAATCCCTGCGTCTCCGCGTTATACCCGACGAGCTCGTTGCAGCTAATCATCCGCCGCACGGTCTGGCCGTCCGGCCTTTTCACCGCGCTCAGGATAACGACAAGATTGAGGTTGTCTATGTATGTCTTGGGGATGTTGATCGGGTCGCCGCAGAGGCGCTGGATGAGCTTTTCTACCGTAGCGGCGTGGAACGTGCTCATCACCGGGTGCCCGGTCTGCATCGCACCGAACGCGACGCTCCCTTCCACACCCCGGATCTCGCCGACGAGGATCTGGTTCGGCCGCTGGCGGAGGGCAGCTTTGAGCAGGTCAAACATCGTGACCTCGCCATCGGAACCTGTCCCTTCCCCCGTGCCCTTGGCGAGTGCGACCTCCCGGATCCAGTTCCGGTGCGGTACGTTCAGTTCCGGCGTATCTTCGATGCTGACGATCTTGTTTTCCGGGGGGATGAACGTCGTCATCGCATTCAACAGCGTTGTCTTCCCGCTTGCCGCTTCGCCGCTCACGAACACCGACATGCCGTACTCCACCAAGATCCAGAGATACGCCGCCGTAACGTAGTCCAGGGTATTGTTCTCGATGATATGGAGAATGGAGAGCGGGATCTCGCTCACTTTTCGTATGCTGAAGTTGCTCCCGTGCTTGCTGATGTTGGAACCGTAGACGATGTTGATACGGGACCCGTCCGGGAGCGTTGCATCGACAACAGGGCTCCGGTACGTAATGGGGCGCTTGATCCGCTCCGCCATCTTGATCACGAAGTCGTCGAGCTCGCTGGAGACCTTGAACTCGATGACAGACTTGAGCCCTTTGAAGATCTTGTGCTCGATGAAGATCGGTCCCACCCCGTCGCAGGAGATATCTTCGATATAATTATCGGAAAGGAACGGTTTGAGCACACCCATGTCGATCTTGTCCCGGATCAGGAGGTACTCAATCGCCCGGTACTCGATGTCGGTGAGAATAACCTTGCCGTCGGGCGTGATGGGCACGTTCCTGCTTTTCTTGCCGGATTTCATCTTCTTCTGCGCGGTGAAATCGGTATTGAGGAACGTGACCATTTTTGACGTGGCATTCTTCTCTTCGGTCCGGGTCATGGTGGCGATATCCACGCCCGGGGGCTTGATCACCGCGATCGATGCCAGCGAGCTCTTGATGATGTCTGCGCGTTCCTTTTCGGTCGTACAGTCGGTATTTTCGGTATCGAGGTCGTAGAACAAGTCGACCAGTTTATCCTCAATGACCGGCATGACCTGATTAACGCTGTGCAGGAACGAGGGTTCGATCGGGATGTAAAAGTTTCGCACATCGTCCGGGTCCGGTAAAATGTGAACGAACGTCATCTCGTTGACCGGGTAGATGAGATTTGGGCTCTTCATCGAGTGGAGATCTTTTTTGAGTTCTGATAAAAAGAGAGGGATACCGTAGGTGTTCACCGGGAACACGGTGAGGTATTCGAGAAGATGCGGGCAGCTCTTCACGTATTCCTTTGCGTTTGCCGGGAGTATCTTATAGACGGCGCTCGATTCGATATCGGAATAAAAATCAATATCGGCGTCCACGGGCTCCGGTTTGAAAGGGAGGTTGGTTGTTACGGAAAGGGAACTCACAATCAGATCCTCGAAGAACTCATCTGCATGACTTTCATCCTATATGGATGTACCTCAAAGCTCACAAGGTTTACGGTGGTCTTGCGGATCTTGTGCTCCGCAGTAGATGCATCCGTCCGACTTTTCATGCTCCAGCAGCCATTCCCCGATGGTCGATGACCAGGTGATCTTCCCGCCCCGTATCTGGATAAACCGGCTCATTCCCTCCCGCTATCCGAGTCCCGGGAAGGCACCATCTCTTCCCCCCCGTTTTGGTGCTGCCGCTGTGCCTCTTTCTCGTAATAAAGCGCATTGGGATCGATATGCCACTGGCTCCTGCGCAGGAGCCCATGGAGGGTGCTTGCTTCCCGGGTGGTGAGGTTTGCCCGGCCGAGGATCCGCCGGATCATGATCATCGTGTTCTCGCGCTTGAACCGCGGGTGGTGGATCGCGTCGAGGTACCGGTCGATGTGCCGGTACAGGTGCCCCATCTCGTACGGGGAGGCGAGCCGGTACTCCGGCCGGGGGAGACTGGCGAGCTCGTAGGAGACGATGCCCACCGCGTGGGAGAGGTTGAGGATCGGGTATGCCGGTGAGGTCGGGATCGTGCAGACGATGTCGCTCCTTTTGACCTCCTCGTTGGAGAGTCCCCAGTTCTCGCGGCCGAAGAGGATCGCGATCCGGCCGTCCAGCTTCGCGATATGCTCGCGGAGTTCCCCGGGGGAATAAAACGGCATCCGCATGGGAGTGCAGACCGATTTGCTCACCGCGCCGGTGGTGGCGACGACAATGCTGCTCCGGGAAAAAACATCCTCGATGGTGCAGACCTCCGCATTTTTAAGGACATCCTGTGCATGGGCGGCCCGGGCGCTCGCCTCTTCGCCGATCACGCACGGGTCGACCAGCACGAGCCGGCAAAACCCGAAATTCTTCATCACCCGGGCCGCAAACCCGACATTTCCCTCGTAGATCGGGGCGACCAGGACGATCTCGATCTCGGGCATAAAAGTGGTTACTGGACGGCGTCCACGGTCGCCTTGAGGACCGCGGCGCCCTGGTCGTAGACCGCGTTGCCGACCACGATCGTATCCGCATATTTTGACATCTCGGCTGCCCGTTCTGAGGAGTTGATCCCGCCGCCATAGTACAGGATGGACTTGTCAAGGGCATCTGATGCGGCACGGACGATACCGGGGTCGCCATAGATGCCGGAATATTCGATATACACGATCGGGAAATGGAAGTAGCGGTCGGCAACGGTCGTGTAGGCGGCGACCTCTTCGGCTTTGAGGTTGCAGAGCGCTTTTGTCACCTTCCCGACCGATGAATCTGGGTTGAGGACGATATACGCTTCCGGCACGATCACATCCCAAGGGATGGCCTGTCGCTGCTGCAGCACCCATGCCCGGTGCTTTCCGACAATCCACTGCACGTCGGTCGTGTTCATCACGCCCGGCACAAAGACGTAGTCGATCCCGTCGATGAGCACCGCCTCGGGACCGGCAGGCTCCATCACGAGCGGCAGATCATAAGCTTTCACCTGTTTTTGGAGGGCGGCAAGGTTCTCCCGCGTCACGTTCAGGGTACCGGACAGCATCAGGGCGTCCGTCCCGCTCGCGGCGATCGAATCGATATCACCAGTGCTGAGCTGCTTGTCAGGATCGAGCTTGGTCACGTGCACCCATTCTTTCCATTTCATCGGTATCACCATCAGATATGTCGTCCTTCCCCATAAACCGGCGCTCCCGGCCGGCACGGATGATGGCACTCCCCAAAAACGGTACAATTCATGGCATCCCGGTTCATCAAACGCAATTATTTATATCGGGCAAGGGATAAACGCCAGTTGGCAAACTGGTTTTCATGGATCTCCAGAAAAAGACACTTCTTATTCTCGTCATCTTTATTATCGGGCTCATTGTCGTCCTGAGTCTCTTTGTCACCGCGATCCTGCTTGCCAACTACAGTTCCCTTGAAAAGAAATACGTTGAACAAGACCTCACCCGGGCAGCGGGCAGTTTTGACGATGATACGGCCTCCCTGTCGGCCATCGTATCGGACTGGGGGCCCTGGGATGACACCTACAATTTCGTCAATGGCAAAAAACCAGACTATGTTGCAACGAACCTCCTACCGGAAACCTATGCGAACCTCAGGCTTAATATAGTAATTATCACCAACCGCACGGGCGGTGTTGTCTATGCCGGAGCCTACGACATCAGGAACGAAACCATGGTGGCGGTGCCGGCGTCACTGACCGCTCAGCTCGTCCCGGGCAGCCCTCTCATGAACATGACCGATCCTCGTGGCGCGACAGCCGGTATCATCATGCTCCCAAAAGCCCCTGTCATCGTCGCATCACGGCCAATCGTTCACACCGATTTCTCCGGCACGCCGCAGGGCGTGGTTATCATGGGCCGGTACCTGGATAGTGCCGAGATTGCCCGGCTCGGGCAACTTACCGTGCCGACCCTTGCCTTCACTCCGGTGAACGACCCATTGGTTCCACCCGCACTGCTCTCTGCACCAGGTTCCGGCGGCGGGAGCAGGCCCACGATGGTTCAGCCGGTTAACCGGACAGCAGTTTCGGGATACGTCCTATTCCGGGATATCTACGGCCGCAATGCTCTCGTGCTCAGTATCACGGAACCACGTGATATTTACAACGAGGGTCTCGGTACGGCGTTCCAGTTTGTCATCATTATCCTAGGTGCCGGCCTGCTGCTGGGCATCGTCGTGATCATTCTGCTCGACCGGCTCGTGCTCGCAAGGATCGGATCCCTTGCGCTCCAGGTATCCTCCATCGGGCAGGACCGCGATCTTACGAGGCGGGTGGCGATCGGCGGCAGCGACCAGCTCGCCGATCTTGGAAGTGTGATCAACCGGATGCTGGAGACTATCGAGAAAACCCAGAACAGCCTAGTGCAGAGCGAGGCACGGTTCCGGGAACTTGCCGAGCTCCTCCCCCAGACCGTCTTTGAAATGGATATGCAGGGCAGTCTCACATTCATCAACGACGCGGGGGCAGAGATCTTCGGTATCGACGATGAGAAGATTCAAGAAGGCACAAATGTCCGCGAATATCTGATTCCCGAAGATCTCGAACGCATGCGCCAGGGGCTGGCGGTGGTCATGGCCGGTGCAAAGTCCTCCGGAGAGATCTATCACTTAAAAAGGCTCGACGGGACGCTGATGAGCGCCATTGTATACACGTCACCTGTCCATCGGGACGGAACGATTACCGGTTTCCGGGGCATTGTGACCGATATCACCGATCGGGTGAAACTCGAAGAGGCTTTGATCGAGAGTGAGGAGAAGTACCGGGCACTCACGGAGAATACTGCGGATATCCCTTTCCTGACGGATATGCAGGGGGTTCTCCAGTACATTTCCCCGCAGATTGGCCGGTTCGGATTCGGGACTTCCGAGATTGTCAATAAAAACATCCTCGACCTGGTCTATCCTGACGACCGCTTCTCTGTCGGGAATTACCTGAAAACGGAGATCGGCTCCAACCGCAGACAGGGTCATGTATTCAGGATTACGGAAAAATCCGGCACGATCCACTGGATGGAAGCAAACACGACCATTAAACGGGGGAATGGCGGGAGGCCGGAGGGGATATATGGCACATTGCGGGACATTACGGATCGTAAGCGGGACGAGGATGCATTACGCCTTGCCAACCGAAAGCTGAACCTGATGAATACCATCACCCGGCATGACATCCTCAATACGATCACCGGACTCCTCGGTTGTGTCGACATGGCGGCGTCGGTTACTGACAAGGTAGAACATGACGCTCTGCTTGCCCAGATCAAGGAGCAGGCCCGGATCATCCAGCGCCAGATCACCTTCACCCGGGAGTACCAGGAAGTCGGGATCCATGCCCCGGTCTGGCAGAACCTGAACGAGATCCTGGAGCGGGTCATCGGCAACTTTTCCCGCACGGGGATCACATTTGTGATGGATCTCGATCATATGGAGATCTATGCCGATCCCCTGCTTGAGAAGGTCTTCTATAATCTCATCGACAACGCGCTCCGGTACGGCAAGACCCTCACGACGATAAGGTTCTATAACCAGATCTCGGACAAAGGAATGGCGATTATCTGTGACGACGACGGAGCCGGCATCCCGGCCAAGGAAAAGGAGCGGATCTTCGAACAGGGAGTCGGCCAAAATACCGGCATGGGGCTCTTTTTAACCCGTGAGATGCTGATTATCACCGGCATCACGCTCCGGGAGACTGGCACCTTCGGGCAGGGAGCACGGTTCGAAATGCTGGTCCCCAACAGCGCATGGCGGCTGGTAAGGGCAGGTACTGAGAGGTAAAGATATCAGCCGGCCGGCTAATTGAAGCTGTACGGGAAGGACAGTCATGTCAAAGGGAACAATTCTTCTGGTCGAAGACGATGATATCGTCGCCAAGGTCGCCGACTGGCGCCTGAAAAACCTCGGTTATGAGGTCTGCGGGCGGGCAACGGCCGGCGCGGAGGCAATGGAGCTGGTCGTCAAACAGAAGCCGGACCTCGTCCTCATGGACATCAACATCCGGGGAGAGATCGACGGGATCGAGACGGCGCGGATGATCAAGAAGGGCTTTTCAATCCCTGTCGTTTTTCTCACCTCGCATTCCGAAGGGCCGACACTTGAGCGGGCAAAAGAGACCAACCCGGACGGGTTTATCCTCAAGCCGTTCGAGGACAACGACCTGCGGGTGGCGATCGAGCTCGCGATGAAAAAAAGATAGACCGGCTAGATCTGGATCACCGCATTCTCCCGTTTCTTCCGGATCAGGGTTTGGTACTTCCGGATTGATTCTGCCGGTAGACCGGTCTCCGCCGAAAGTTTCTGCGGGTCGGACGCAAGCAGGCTGTCTGCGTTGATAATACCGGCATGGAAGATCTTCTCCGCAACCGGCTCCGAGATCCCGCTGACCGCGAGGAGTTCTTTTCTCCCTTTCTCGATCTGGAGCCGGGTATATGTTTTCGGTGCCGGCCGGTTGAGATACGCGCAGACCTTCGCGACATGGCGGTTGACGGTATCGAGGCTCATGCCGGTCCTCTCGCACAGGGTCCCCGGGGGGGTGGAGCAGAACTCTTCAGCGCTTGAGACGCCGGCGGCAAGGTATTTTTTCAGGCTCACCGCGGGGATCCCGATCTCCCTGAGCATCTGCCCGTTGTACGTCGCCAGCGCTTCCGCGTGGAGCTCCTTAGCCTCCGTTTCACCGATCCCTACTGTCCGCAGAACGGAGGGGTTTGCCTGTGCGAGCGTTGCGAGATCGATTACCCCGGCCGTTTTTAATGCGGTCATGATCTTTGCATAGCTGCGCCCCTTCCGGGGGATCAGGTGGCTACGGAGGAACTTGCGGCACTCCGAGCGACGGCGCAGTCGTTCCAGCACATGTTCAGCCTCACTTTTGAGCCTCTGCGCCGCTTCGGGTACAAGTTCGAACGCTCCTGCGAGAAATCCGGGGGTGCTGCGTGCAATGTCCGCGACGGTATAGATGTGCTGGGACCGTGCTTTTTCAAGCATTGCGTCGTTCATGGAGGGGATCTCGGCGAGTGATTCTGCATTCGAGGCAATGTGGTGGCAGAGCGGGCAGCCGATGTCCCAAGGCCTCGCGCCCTTTCGCACCAGCCGCACGAAGTGGAGGTGGTGCCTGTCGCAGATGTCATCGGTGCGTACTGCCCAGCCCCATTGGGTGACCGGCAGGCCGATGTTGAACGTACAGTCCGGATACCGGGAACAGCCGATGAACTGCGTCGAGCCCCGCATGTGCCGGATGGACAGCACCCCCCCGCAGACCGGGCAGGGCCCGAGGTTGAGCTCCTCGGCCGTCCGTTCACGGATATCGTCCCCGATCTCCTGCCCGTGCGCCTCGAGCTGGTCGAACGCCGCGTGCAGCATCCCGCGGGACTCCTTTACCACGTCCTCCCGGGTGCGTCTGCTCTCCTTGATCTGCTGCATGTGCGATTCGAGGGTCCGGGTCATATCGGGCCGGGTAATCGTGTCGGCGTGCTGCTCCAGCGACTCGGTCACCACCCGGCCGACCAGCGTGGGGCGCAGCGGGTTCCCTTCAACATATTTGCGGGAGATCAGCTTCGCAATCACTTCATGGCGCGTGCTCTTTGTCCCGAGACCCAGCTCCTCCATCCGCTGTATCAGCCTGCTCTGGGTATAGCGCGCCGGCGGCTGGGTCTCTTTCTCTTCGAACATGACCTCTCTGATCGGCAGTTTCTCGCCGACCGTAAATACCGGCAGGATCGTCTCCTTCGCTTCGCTGAAGGGGTACACCGCGTGCCAGCCGGCCTCAAGCAGTCTCGCGCCGGTGACCGTGAACTCCTCGCCGTTTGCATCGAAGTTGACCTTGAGGGTCTGCCAGAGGGCATCCGGCGCGAGGGTGGCAAGGAACCGACGCAGCACGAGCTCGTAGACTTTGAAGGCCTCGTCACCGATTCCCTCCCGCGTCGCCGCACCGGTCGGGTGGATGGGCGGGTGGTCGGTGGACGATTTCTTGCCCCGCGTCGCGACCGGGCGGCGGTGTTCTATCACCCACTCCACGTCCTTTCTGAACGATGAATTCCGGATCGCCCGGAGCACGCCATCGAGATCCAGCGAGGGCGGGTAGACAGTGTTGTCGGTCCTCGGGTAGGAGATGTACCCGTTCACGTACAGGTCTTCTGCAATACGCATCGCGTTTGCCGCGGATAGCCCGAGCCGGGCAGCGGCAACGATGAACGTGGTGGTGTCGAAGGGCGATGGGGAACGGTCCTGCTTGGTCCCGACCCGGACATCCGTGACGACAAGCGGTTCTTTCGTGCGTTCCCGGCTCTGCTCGGCCGCTGCCTTGTCCCGGAACCGCCCGCTGGTATGGCGGGCCTCGATCTGCTCACCGGCCTTTTCTGTCAGGAGCGAAAGCTGCCAGTACTTCTCGGGCACGAACGCATCGATCTCCTTCTCACGGTCGACAATCATGGAGAGCGTCGGGCTCTGGACCCGCCCGACCGAGAGGATGTTGCTGCCCCCCCGGCGGGCGGCAAGGGAGATGAAACGGGTCAGGGACGCCCCCCACATCAGGTCGATCGACTGGCGCGCCTCCCCGGCGGCGGCAAGGGCGAAGTCGAGATCGGTCGTATGGGTAAATGCATGCTCGATCTCCTGCGGCGTGATGGCGGAAAACCGGGCACGGTCGACCGGCACTTTGGGGTTGACCGCCCGGACGAGTTCGAACGCCTCTTTCCCGATCAGCTCCCCCTCTGTATCGAAGTCCGTCGCAATGGTGACGCGGTCCGCCCGGTGCGCCAGCTTCTGGAGGAGCGTGACGATCTTTTTCTCGGTGGGCACCTTGATGGTCTTTGCATCGATCAGGCTCCGCGGGGTAAACTCCTCGCTGCGCCAGTTCCGGTAGCCGGGCTCGAAGTCCACCTCGACAACGTGGCCCCGCAGCCCGACCGTCACCATGTCCCCGAAGATGTAGGTCGAGACGCCGGCGTCCTTCCTCTCACTCACCTTCTTTCCCACGGCGAGGATCTGCGCGATGCGGCGCGCCGTGATGTTCTTTTCTGCGACAATCAGGTGCATTGCAGCTTCACGTCCCCTTGCTGAGTTCTCCGGTAAGCAGCCGGTTGAGTTCGGCCGGATCTGCACGCCCGCGTGTCTTTTTCATGACCTGCCCCACGAGGAAATTGAACGCCTCTCTCTTTCCCGCACGGTAATCATCAACGGCTTTTTGCTGTTCCCTGATGACATCAGCTATTGCGGCCATGACCGGGTCGGGCACGTTTCCGGACGATGTAAATCCTTTGGCAGGATGCGTGGCTGCGGTGATCTTCCTGACGCCGAGACGGTCGACGATCGCATCCGGGGTATCGGCAGGTTCTCCTTTGAACCGCTGGTCGAGCATCACCCGGAGCACCTCGATACCGCTCTTGTCCGTGATGGTGCCGTTTTTGAGGAGTACCAGCAGGGCGGCGAAGCTTCCGGCGTCGAGCGCATCAAGGCCCATGTCCCGATAGTTCAGCTCGCCGATCAGGGTATCAGCAATCCAGGTGGCCGCAAGTGCAGACAGACCTTTTGGATCTCCGGATACGGCACGCTCAAAGAAGTTGGCGAGCCTGAGATCGCCGGTCAGGGTTCTCGCGTGGTTGAGCGAGCAGCCGTACTGCGCCATGAAGCGCTCCCGCCGTGCGTCCGGGAGTTCCGGCAGGGCAATGTCTTTTACCCACGACTGTACATGGAGCGGGCGGAGGTCCGGCTCCGGGAAGTACCGGTAGTCCTGCTCCTGCTCCTTTGACCGGGCAGACTGGGTGATACCCCGGGCCTCGAGAAAATGCCGGGTCTCCCGGTCCACGGCATGGCCCCGCCGTATCAGGTTCTTCTGACGGGTCACCTCAAAGGTGAGCGCCTTTTCCACGCCCTTGTAGGAGGTGATATTCTTGATCTCGACGCGTTCGCTTCCCGCAATCGAGATATTGGCGTCGACCCGGAGCGACCCCTCTTTCTCGCTGTCGAAGACGCCGAGGTACTCCAGCGTGGCGCGCAGTTTGTTTAAGAACCTGCGTGCCTCTTTGGGTGAGCGCATGTCCGGTTCGGTCACGATCTCGATGAGCGGAACGCCGGCACGGTTGTAGTCCACGAGTGAGTACCGCCCGCGGTCCGCGTTGCCCATGTGGACGAGCCTGCCGGGGTCCTCCTCCACGTGGATGCGGGTGAGCTGCACCCGCCGTTCTGTCCCGTCGTCCCCCTCGACCTCCAGGTACCCGCCCTCCGCGAGCGGCTTGTCGTACTGAGTGATCTGGTATGCCTTGTCGAGGTCGGGGTAGAAATAGTTCTTCCGCGAGAATATGGCCTCGGGAACAACGGTGCAGTTGAGTGCCTTTGCCACCCGCATCGCGTATTCGATCGCCCGACGGTTGAGGACCGGCATCGAGCCGGGCAACCCAAGGCAGACCGGGCAGACGTGGGTGTTGGGGCCGTCATCACGGTAGTCCGTGGAACAGCCGCAGAAGAGCTTGCTTGCCGTATCGAGCTGGCAGTGGACCTCGAGGCCCACGATCACCCCGTCGCCGATCATCCGGTCACCGCCTGTTCATACGCGAAGGCCGTGTCGATGACACGTTCGTCTTCAAACGGCCTGCCCATGATCTGGAGGCCGACCGGCATGCCGTCCACCTTCCCGCAGGGTACGGAGATGGCCGGGATGCCGGCAAGGTTGACCGGCACGGTGAGGATATCCGAGAGGTACATGGAGAGCGGGTCGCTCTTCTCGCCGAACCTGAACGCGATGGTAGGCATCGTAGGGCCGCAGATCACGTCGACATCCGAGAGGATCCGGGCAAAGTCCTTCCTTACGTTCTCGCGGGCGACCTGAGCCTTTGCGTAATATTTCCCGTAGTACCCTGACGAGAGGGCAAAAGTCCCCAGCATGATCCGGCGCCGAACCTCGGCGCCGAACCCTGCCCGGCGCACCTCCCGGAACGCGTCGTGCCACGGTTTTTTCGTGTCCGCGGCCGGGCCGTACCGGACGCCATCGAACCGGGCGAGGTTGGAGCTCGCCTCGCTCGTGCAAGTCACGTAGTAGGCAGCAAGGGCATATTCCATCGACGGGATGCTGCACGGGACGGTGGTGGCGCCGAGCCCTTCAAGCCGGCAGATGGCTTTTTTTACGACCTCCGCGACCCGGGGATCGACACCGGCACCGAAATATTCCTGCGGGATGCCGATCTTCAACCCCGTGATCTCCGCGGACGGCATGTGGTTATAGGGCTGGTCATAGGATGTCGTGTCGCGCCGGTCATGGCCGGCGATCACCGACATGAGGAGCGAGACATCCGAGACCGTCCTTGCCATCGGCCCAATCTGCTCGAGTGAGTTTGCGTAGGCGATCAGGCCGTACCGCGAAACCCGTCCGTAGGTGGGCTTGAGCCCGACGATCCCGCAGAACGCGGCCGGGCACCGGATGGAGCCCCCGGTGTCCGTGCCAAGGGCCATCCGCACCATCCCCGCAGCGACCGCCGCCGCGCTGCCTCCCGATGAACCGCCGGGAACACGGGTCGGATCCGCGGGGTTGAGCGTGGGGCCGAACGCGGAGTTCTCGGTGGTCGTGCCCATGCCGAACTCATCCATGTTGGTCTTGCCGGCGATTGCTGCCCCTGCTTTTTTGAGGAGGGCGACCGCGTGCGCATCGTAGGGAGGGACGTACCCTTTGAGGATCTTCGATGCACAGGTGGTCTCGATGCCCTGCGTGGAGATGTTGTCCTTTACCGCAACAGCGATGCCGGCGAGCTTCCCGTCCCCGTGCGGGGCCTTCCTGCAGACCGTGAGGAATGCGTGGTACCGGTCATCCGGTTCGAACGTGATCTGGCGGACGGCCACTACATCACCCGGGGTGCCTTGATAAACCCGTCTTCATGTTCACCGGCATTTGCCAGCACCTCTTCCTGCGGCAGGGACGGTTCGTCCTCGTCTTCCCGCATCACGTTGTGGAGGTCGCAGACAATGGTCCCACCCCCCTGCACCCGGTCAAGGATGTCGAAATACTCAAGAATCGCATTGAACTGGCCGGTAAAGGTGTCCAGTTCAGCGGCATCGATCCCGATGTCGGCAAGGTCCGCGATATGCACCACGTCTTGTTCAGTGACCATGTTCCATCCTTCCGATCTGGTCTATGTAATCTTGCACGGACGTTGTATAACCATTTTTACGGGCGAGCTTCTTCAACACACCCCACACTCCCGTCCCGTACTGCATGGCCTTCTTCTCGTACCACGCGAGTTCTGCGGGAATATGCCGTTCTGCGGCCGCCCGGAGCGGGACCTTCCGGCGCCCGTCGCTCACCTTCTCAGCGGCCGGGATCGTGGCGGCCGCGCGCACCACCCGGATATCCAGGTACGGCATGGAGAGGTAGGTGCCGTGCAGCGCGGCGACCGCCTGATCCCGTTCGGCCTGCTCCCCGAGACCGGCGACATCGCGGGCGAGGTCCTCCTCGAGGGTTGCAGAGGTCAGGTACCGTGAGTACCCGCCAAAGAGCTCATCTGCCCCCTGCCCGGTGATGATGCGTCGGTAGCCGTGCTCCCCCGCCCAGCGTGCGATGAAGTACTGGGTGAGGGCAATACTTGTGTTGACCGGGTCCTTTTTCGGGATCGCGGCGACCACCGCGGGGACCGCCGCTTCGATCTCCGCGGGGGTGATCCTGACCATCGTGCACGCGAGACCGAGCAGGCCGGCGGCATGCTCCGCCCGTGCAAGGTCATGCGAACCGGCCAGACCGACTGCAACACACTCGCGGCCGGCAAGCGCGGCGATAAGGCTTGAGTCCACGCCTCCCGAGAGCGCGGTTACGCCCTCGTCTCTGCGCAGCTCCACCGCGGTGACGATCGCGTCCCCGAGCGGCAACGGGGCAGGATCCGGTTCTATTGCAAACCGTTTTTCCCCCCCGCATACAAGGGTTCCCTTTGGGGCAGGCCCGGGCATAATCCCAAAATGGTCCCGTGCGCAGCACCTGTCAAACGAGAACGCGAACTCTCCCCCGAACCTGCGGATCTTTTCCGGGTCCGTCCGGCAGATCGCCTCGACATCCACCGGGGTCAGTCTCCTGCCATCCAGCTCGACCCAGCCCGAACACTGAAACGCGGTCATGCACTGCCGGATACTGTATGCACCACCCATTCATAAAATACATGGCGACGGGTTATCCGCAGAAAAGATCCCGGCCTGCAGGAAACCGGTGGGGAAAACCCGGGCATGCGACTTGAATACTACATCACCGCACGTCTTCTGCACTGATGGATCGCATGAACAGTCCGGGCTTCAACACTCATCCACCGCCCCCTACGGCATTCCCTCCTAGTGATCAGCCACGCAGAGAGGTGAGCGTCACAGATGACGGGCGCAGGCCATCGCCGGCAGCAACCGGGATACAGGTTCTCCTATCGAACGATTCTTTTTATGGTCTGCGCCAAATACTATAGAACGCGGGGCAGCGTTGCCGGTCATCGGCGCCGGACGTTTTGACCCCGCTGAAAGCGTACAGGTAAGAATGCCTGCGCGAAGGTAGGAAAGCCCGGCCAAACCCGGCAGACTTAAGATCTGCTCTCGCAGGAGTCCGTGGGTTCGAATCCCACCCTTCGCATTCCCCCTCCGGGGTCAAATCCTTTCTCGCGAGCCCTATGGTTTTCTGAGAAGTTTTAAGACTACCCTGACCGCCGACTCTTCTATGTCCAGCGGATGGGATACGGGTTGTCCAGCACCCCAGTCAACCCCCCAGAAAGTCGATTTTCATCACATCAAGCCCGAATACGCCGCGCGGTCGCTCACGAAAGCGCTTGCGAAAGGCCAGATCACCCCGGACGACCGCACCCTCATCGAAAGCTATGTTGGATGGGCAGCGGTGACCCGCAATATCTGCCAGTCCCGGTTCAACAAGCTGACCTATCACCTCGTCAAACTGCGGAGGTTCCTCGGCCCGTACCGGGCCAACAATATCGACGACATCTATCTGGGCATCAGCCGGCTGAAAACCGCGCAGGTGAAGGGGCATCCCTATGCCGGCAGTACCCTTCGCGACGATGTATCGACCCTCAAGAAGTTCTACCTCTGGCTGATCAAGAAGGGGGTCAGCAGCATCCCGAAGGACGAAATCCAGGAGATCAAGGCCCCCAGCGCCCGCACCATGACCAAGACGGCCGCGCAGATGCTGACCGAGACGGAGATCCATGACATGATCAAGGTGTGCACCCGCTCGATTGACCGGGCGTATGTGGCGGTGCTCTACGAGGCGGCGCTCCGGGTAAAAGAGTGCGGCACTTTGACATGGGACCAGGTCTCGTTCGAGAAGAATCACGTCATCATCAACGTCAACTGCAAGACCGGCCGGCCGCGCCATATCCCGCTCATCATGGCCCGGCCGTACCTCGCTGCGTGGCGGGCGGACTATCCGCTCATTGCCGAGGGAAGTGCCTATGTTTTCATCAGCGAACAAGAGAAGAAACCCCTCCGGTACAAGGCGCTCGATAAGCGGCTCAGGGTGCTTGCCCGGCGTGCGGGCATCACGAAACGGGTGACGCCGCACATCCTTCGGCATTCGCGGATCAGTCACCTCATAGAGCAGGGTGTACGGGAATACTCCGTCCGTGAGATCGCGTGGGGAAATCAGGCCACCAAGATGCTCGCAACCTATACGCACATCGCCAACCCACATATCGATGCGGAACTCTCGCAGCTCTACGGTATCGAGCCTGAGAATAAGGCCGATGACCATGCCCTCTATCCCCGGCAATGCCCACGCTGCGCGGCCATCAACGCCCCTACCGCGCGGTATTGCGCCAGCTGCGGTATCCCGCTCACCCGGGAAGCGAGGGTGTCCATCGATGAACTCGCGACGGAGATCGAGGCGCATCCCGTTTACCAGCGGATCATGGATAAGGTCGATCTGATGGTGCTCACTCCACCGGCAAGGGACGTCGACACTGGTGCTTCTGCGAGTAAAGTTTAAATAGCGATCCTGCCATCAGCTCAAATTCCTTTTTTCATGAAAATCCAATGGTACGGACACTGTTGGTAAATTGCTCTTGAAAACAGGCTTTAAACGACCCTAAAATTCAACCATAAACCGTTTAAACCGCGTACTCCTAACGTATGGCCGGATGTGAGAGTAGTAAGGGTTCTCACATGACCATAAATTAGAGGTGAGGCGATGAAAGCAAAACGGGTATTAACAAAGGATGATTTCGATCATCTCCCGACGCCGGTCCACAGGCGAGTGGCCCGACATTTGCTCGAAACCGGCGAGTGGGTATTAGCACCAACGTCCGGTCAGGTGGACATTCGTGAGATCTAGAGGGATTGACTATGTCAACAAGTACACGGGGAGGCGGGCAATACAAGGAGCCCGTTCTCGTCAGACTGAAAGAGGTATTTACGGGTAAAACGTTCACGTTGGCTGAGGCGCAGCCATGCGTGAGCGGTCTTATCTCCTCTTTTATTTTCGATTTCCTGAACAGCGGTGATATCGAGATAGTGGACATGTCTGGGGATTCCATGGCCCCCCGCTACCCTCAACGATATCGGATCTCGACCAAAGACCAGACGCAGATTAAAAGTCGGTAAAGCGTGGGATACCTAGGAGGTATCCCGTTTTCTCTTATTGGGTTTCCATCTGGGAAGACCAGGATTACGTTCGATCCTGCCGGCCACGGTATCCTTCTCATCCTTCTCCTTCTCATGGCTTTTGATCATGCAGTCAACCATCTCTGCCTCCTGTTCCTCCGGGGTCTTTTCTCGGGATGAGATCGGGCACATCTGCTCGGTCATCGCACCGGCAGATTCCGATGGTGCAGCCTCATTATCAGAAGTCGGAGATGCACTTGCCTCCGAAGGTTCTGCATCCGATTTACTGACGGGATTACTCAGTATTCTTACCCGTTTAATAGTACACTGCGGTTTCTGATTACTGCCCTGCCGTCGATCAATAGTGCAGACGGTTACGGTTTCAATTATCGTTACATCGGATCCGGAAATTTCACCGGTTTCCACAATACCTGATGTAGTGTCTTTCATAACACATCAGGCGAGGATTTCCGGGATGTACTTATAAAGGTTCTTAGGCTGGTAGTCAGTCGATTCTGTCAAATCTTCGGGTGATAAGATTTGATCTGCATCTGGGATAGATATATCACCTCACGACAACTTGACAGAACCTCGATTCGTTAATTTTAAATATTATTGTTATCTTTCCACTATTGAAAACATATATGCCGTTATATACGATCTTTAAAGTTATTAATGGCGATCCCCTTTTCAAACGATCTCTACATAGCGAAGACGCTAAGGGCAAAGCAATCGGATATTCTCGAATAACGAATTTCGTTATTAAAAATAAGGCTGATTATATATTCTGTTCCGGTCGGGATGAAATTCAATCAAGATTTTCCGAAACTGAGCTTCTTGAAGGTATGTTAATAAATATAATTATAAGATCAAGTAAATTTATTTATGCATTGGTTGGTCTATCTGGTGATGGGTTAAAATCGTTAAGAAATCCAAAGAAATACATAAATGATAATATTTTCTCATATTTAAAAGAACATCTGAAAGAAAAATATGATATACCCATTGATTTTATTTCATTTGATTATGAAAACAAACATTTTTCACCTGATTTTTGGGGAAAAGAAATCACATCAAAATATGGGTATTATTCAGATGATGACATGTTCATTAGAGTAAAGTCGCAAAATTTAGAGAAATTTCTCGAAATTGATAAGAAAAAAGATATGAAAACTACCAAAAAAACTGAAAATAAACTCTATTCAGAACTTATGGAATTCTACTCGCGTGGAATTGTTATGTCCATAAGTGGTAAGGATAAAGATTTAGCTCTTATCAGTGATACAAAAAAATATTCCGGAACCTTTAGATTTAATCGTGAAGGGCTAATTCATTCCAATCTTCCCGATATTTTTATATTTGATACATTTGTACAGAATAGATTGATGGAAAACGGTTTCTTCGAGGTAAAATGAGGAATAAAAATGGCCTCTAATCTATCTGTTTGCGAATTCGAAGACTGGATTTATGAGTGCGGTCATTATTTACATACGGCAAGAATTTACATGGAATATCATTCTGTAAAACCAAAAATGAGATACGGAAATGCTGTCAATTATATTGACTCAATTATGAGAGAAATTACAAAAAAAACCGAAATTTCATCAGAAAAAACTGATTTGTTAGTTTTAAACAAGGATGGAGATTCCATATATATTCCAGAAATTTTTATTAACTTCACAAATACTATTTCAAAGGAGGAATCTGACTCGCTAAAGTTGACTCTTAAAAAAATTGGAAAAGATGATTGGGATAATCTCAGCCCAGCCGAAATTGAATCTTCACATGAAATTTTGTATAGACTACTACAATCGGTGAAAAATGGCACTAAAAAAATCAAAACGGTTTGTTAAAAATAAAGACGAATTTCCAATAAGAAAATATTGTTTTCTCCGGGCTATTAATTTGAAAATGAAGATTATCGATGCCCGCTCTTATGTCGATCTCTGCTATATTTACGAAAAGGGTGAAAATATCAGAATTTTAAATATTATCCAAACTTGGCTTTCAATTTTAAATATTGATCTAGATCGGATTATTTCGGATTATTATCAATATCCAAAATTCCTTACAGATGTTAAAATAAGAATGATATCTGATGAGATCGATAAAAGCATTCAAAAATTTGATTTTATAATATATAATTTGAAATTTTTACCAATATTGCCCACTTCTCCGATATTAGATATGGTTACTAGCGAGATAATTCCCAAAATTCCTTCAGATGAATTGAAAATAAAAGAAATCTATTTCAAAAATATCACAGAATTTAATTTTGAAGGGACAAAGATGAAAGAACCTCCTCTAGTAGACGAGCAAAAAAATAAAATTAGACAAAAATTTGGCGAGGTTCCGAAAGTTCTATCCATGAGCGTAGTATACAACAACAATCCCTTATTATGGCCCTTAATAATTCACGAATATGGTCATGTCATTTACAAGATAATAAAAAAGAAAGATGAAATGAAAGATATCATAAAAGAACTCACATTAAAATTCCCTAATAAAAGTGCTAACATTGATGATAATATTTCAGAAATTTTTTCAGATCTCTTCGCAATTAACTACTATGGGTCAAGTTATTTGTTTGCATTTTATTTCCATGAAATATTAATGAACAATAAGCAAAAATTGTTGGATTTAGATGATAACAATACAATTAAAGAGAATTTATCACATCCTCCATCTGCCATAAGATTTGAATATATGAAAACAGAACTCAAAAAACGAAAACAGATGCCTCACGATGATGCACTCGAAAAATTGATGGAATATCATCAGCCTTTCTCAGAAAGGATTACAAAGAAACGTAACGTTCACTATAAACACGAAGATAATCAATTTTTTGAAAAAACATATGAGAATATTTCTGAACATTTTAAAGTATTAAAAATTCTACCGGATCGGAAAGATGGAATTATTTCCTCGTCTATTGAAGATCTTAGTAAAAATTTAATTGAACGTCTTCCAATTAGTGCAACATATAAACCTGAAAAAGATCTTAGAGAAGCCTTAAAGATGAAGGGAGAACTCTTTGACAATGACGATTCTAATGAAATTTTCGATATTGAAGAATACAATGAAATCCTAAAGATTATATATGTTGGTTGGAGGCATTTAATTCTCGATATTATTGATGATTTCTACGAAAAATCAGCAGATGATTATTTGACTAATGTGGATTTAAAGTTTAAAGAGGAAGATTCTGACATATTAAAAAAGATAAAAAAATTTTCCAATCAATATGAATTTTTAATGAAAGACTTGATTTATTCGATTGAAACAGCAATTGTCATTTCCAATTATTCGGGGGATACTGAATGAACAACAACCTTAACTACGATTCAGCAGTGATGTTGAGTCGTGCAGAAATTATTGAAAGGTTGATTGAGAAAACAGAAAAAAGAATAATAATTAATCCTATACTATCCTCAAAACAAATGCAGCCAGCTTCTGTCGATGTTAGACTTGGAACTGATTTTTTAGTAATTAAGATTGGGAAATTAACTCACATGGACTCCTTACAAGACCCCATGGATACACAATATGAAGTTGAAAAATATACAGATAAATACAAAATTTTAAAGAAATTTGATAAATTTGTATTACATCCGAACGAATTTATACTGGCTTCGACGCTTGAATATATTCGATTGCCGCTTGATATAGCTGCAAGATTGGAGGGAAGAAGTAGTTGGGCAAGGTTTGGAATCGCAGTTCATGCAACCGCAGGATTTGTTGATCCTGGTTATGGTGGGAACCTCACATTTGAATTAAAAAACAATGGAAAGGTTCCAGTAGACATATATCCCGGTGCAAGAATGGGCCAGTTGGCATTTTTTAAAATTAATAATACTGATAAAGAGAATAAATATCGAGGAAAGTATAATGAGTCATTTGGGGTGGTTGCAAGCAAATATTTCCAGGATCCCGAATTTAAGAGAATGAGAAAAATGTATCATAATTATGATAAAATAATCAAGGATATATTTGATGCAGTAGATAAGGATACTGGTGTACCATATTCTAATAAATTGCCACAGAGTTTAATTGATTCGATTGAAAAAATTTATCGGGAACGAAAATAACACGGGAAAGAGGGACAAATCCATCATGATTATAAAATGTGCAAACCCTAATTGTACAAGTCCTACACAAAGTTTTGATTGGGATGAGACACCTTTGGTAAAAAAGGGAATTGAGATCGTTGTTAAAGAAACTGATTCGACAGAAACGTACGTTACTGAATGTCCTTATTGTCGAACACCGAATAAAATCTTCCTTCGCAATCTTGAAAAAGAATGTCAGATCTATGGTTTATCAGACGGCAGATCAATAGATGGATAAAGACATGTCCAGCAAACCAACCGAAATTATAGGACAACAAGTAACTTCAATAGATAAGTTTTGGTTAGATACTGGGGAATCTTTACTTAAAAAATCAATTCCGGCTCTCGAAGAGTCTGCAAAACAACTAATTGCAATTACTAGTATTCTTCAAACAATTTTTTTTGCTGCTGTAGCCTTTAGCACTGTTCAAAAGATAATATCTTCTTTTAATTCACTGTGGAAAGTATCACTTTCTTTGATTTTTATTGCTCCGATAGTGTGTTGGATTGTAACAATTGTGTTTGCCATATATGTATTCACACCTCAATTATATCGAACTAACCTGAGATCTCCGACAACTAATGAAAAAATGTTTTTTCAGATCGCAGAAAAGAAGCACTCATCCCTTCAAAAAGCTCATTTGGCTCTCTTAATCGGTTTTATTTTTCTTGTTGCTGATTTATTTATATATCTCACGATAGTCCCTCCTAGTTAACTTATTATTCCCGAACGAATTCTGATAAGTTGACGGTTGATCCTGAATTTGTTACGAGATGAATAATTTGATAACAACCGCTAACCTATCAGAACCTTCCAACAAGAATTGGATAGGCAATTTTCGAACACTGTTTTGTCCCTGCCGGCAGGTAATTACCTGAACGCAAGATCACCGTAGATCTCCCTTGTCTAACCCACCATTCCAACCTATAGAAACTCCTCATCATGGAGTGGTCATGTGAGAACTTTTAAGAGTACGATAAACCTGTGCCTAATCATTAGGTAATCTGTAGGGTCATCCTGAGGGTAAAGCTCAGGTAAGCCAGATGGAAAACCAATGGTGTTGCATATGGCAGACAGTAGAGCGGATACCAAGGGTATGAAGGAGAAACGGCACTACCCCCCATCGTACTACGAGTATCGCAAAAAGAATCCCACCATCAGCATCAAGCTGACGAAGCAAACGAAGGACGCGCTGGATAGGGTTCGGGGGAAAATGAGTTACAGCGGGTTCCTGAAATCTCTCGTTGTGCAAGGTGGGGCATTCACTCGCTTTGAGAAGCTGAGGGCCCAATTAGCAACTGACAGGGCGGCTCTCGAAAAAGAAAAGGGGGAGCTCGCCAGGGTGGAGCGCTTCACCATTCCCTGCCCGGAGTGTGGTAAGCCTATAGTGTTTGATAATCAAGAAGGGGGAGAACAGTGGAACAATGAGATAAAACCCATTCTTATCAAAGCATTTTCCAATTATTACCATGTTTCTAATTGTGGAGGTACGAAGTGATCTTCCATTTTCGCAGAAATTTTAGGGGCACTACTCCTCATCCGTATACCCTTTCGGAGGAAGCAAAATAGCATCCGAATTTTCATGAGGGAATTAGGGCCTTATTGTCAGGTGAGATCGATCCGGTAACATTGCCAGCATCGTGCGGGTGACGCGCACAGAGAAAGGGTTATGTCTCCGGGTGTGGTAATACCTCAGTAAATCGGAGGAAATGTTATGAAAGACCGTTTAAACCAAGATTTGACCTCCGAACCGGGATGCACACCCTTCGCATCCCGGTTTTTCATCAAAAGCGCTGACCCCGGCACCCGCGCCGGCCACTATCCATTGTCAGGAGGGGTAATCTTCCATTCAGCCCTGTGCACCGCTGTATCGGACAAAGCCATGATCATTCACCTGACCCACCGCCATGACAACCTTAAATAAAAGAAGCATATGTTTTATGTGATATGAAACCAGGCCAGGCCAGCCGGACCGCTGAATACACGGCCTTTTTCAGGGCATTGGAGTCCGCCCGCCCGGCCCAAAAACGGCTTTTTTTCGATCCATTCGCACGGTACTTCATCCGTCCGTTTTTGCGGAACCTGATGTATCTTTCGATGGTTCCCCTGCTGGGTGCCGCTGCATACTGGTACGTTGATCGCCGCCTGCCGGGAGCTCGCACCTCCGCGGCTGCATGCACGCGCTATATCGATGAGGTGTGGAACCGGGCGCTCTGGGATGGCATCCGGCAGATCGTGATCCTCGGTGCCGGCTTCGATTGCCGACCCTACCGGCTCCCTGATTCCGGCTCCGCAGCTGTTTTTGAAGTTGACCACCCCATGATGCTCGCCCTCAAACGCGAACGGCTGCGCTGTGCAATTCCCGTCATGCCGCAGAATGTCCGGTTTGTGGAGACCGATCTCGATAAAGAAGGGCTTCCGGCGGCATTGGCGGGAGCCGGGTTTGATGCCTCCGCCCCGGCCCTCTTCCTGTGGGAAGGGGTCACCAATTACCTGAACTATGATACCGTCGATTCGGTTCTCCGGTACATCGGAACGCTCGCCCCCGGCAGTAACCTGGTCTTCACCTACGTCCACGCGGGGGCGCTGGACGGTTCACGGGGCTTCGATGGCGCAGGAAGTTTTCTTCGTAAACTGGCGCAGATGGGGGAGCCGTGGATATTTGGTCTCTATCCCAGCCAGATTCCCGATTTCCTCCGGAAGCGCGGTCTGGAGCTGGATCATGATCAGGGAGCAGGTGAATATCGTGCCCATTACTTCGGCCCGGAGAGCAAGCAGATGAAGGGTTACGAATTTTATCACGTGGCCATCGCTCATGTCCCGCAACGACGAGGATAACTGAACGGTGCAGAAATTCGAAGGGGAGTTTCTGTGGATCTCTTTATTCTTCGGCATGGGAAGGCGGGGCAGTCTTCCGACAACCCCAATGACGGGACCCGGGCGCTCACGGATGAGGGAAGAAACGAGATACGGGACGTGGCACGCTGGATGCGGTCGAAAAAATTCCGGTTCGATGTCATTGCCACGAGCCCCCTTACCCGTGCCTGCGAAACTGCTGAAATTGTTGCCCGATCGCTCGGCCAGAAAGACCGGCTCGAGATCTGGGAAGAACTTGCACCCGGTGGCGATCCGGATACCATATGCGGTCACGTGGCGCAGTACAGCAGGGATGCAACCGTCATCATCGTCGGCCACGAACCGTCATTGTCTTTCCTCATAGGCAGGATTATTACCGGCGGGGGTACTGCATCCCTTGTCCTTGCCAAAGGTGGCATGGCAAAAATCCGGGACTTTTCGTATGACAACCGGCCGTCCGGCGACCTCCAGTGGCTGCTCACGCCCCGGCAGATGCTGGATATGCACTAAGGCGGCGCAGGTCTCCCGTCCAAGCCTGATCGGGAATTGGCCGGCGGCCGATTTTTCCACCGGAGAGCCTGCGGACTCTACCGCTCGATCAGCCGGATATGCTCGTTTGTCCGCTGTGAGAGCCCGTCCCTCCCCCGGAGGCGGGAGACATCGGCAATCGCTTCGAGCACGTGCACGGACTCCTCCAGAAATGAGAGAACATCGGCAGGAAAGATCTCGATCCCGTACTCATCTGACATGAAGCCGGCGATCTGCCGGTGGTCGAGCCCGTTCTCCCGGAGCTCGATCACCTTCTTTGCGAACTTCTTCTCCGGGCAGCCGCAGAGCGGGGAGTCCCGGCAGGTGCAGCGCAGGAACTCGTCAAAAAAGTTCAGGAACTGCTCGCGGACGGCAAAATCAAGGGCATCAAAATTGAAACGGGAGGTGATCGCCTCGAGCGTCACCGGATGAAATGCGAGCTCGGGGACCCGGTAGCCGGCGAGTCGTTCGATCTTCTTTGCATGGCGGAACCGGGCCCGTCCGGCGATCAATCCTCTTCTCCCGTGCTCTCGTCGAAGTCTTTGAGAGACGCCATTGCCTCGGACATCCGCTCGCACTCGATGAGCCATTCGTCAAAGAGCGTCGGGTTCTCGAGATCGTCCCTGACATATTTCCCGCAACAGGTTGCGCCGCCGATCACGCTGGCGCCGATATGGGACGCGACTTCGAGCGCCTGCTCGTTGTCCTTGTCGATCAGGTCTCTGCCCTTCTTCACGAGCGTCTTGATGTCCTTGTCGAACTGCCCGCCAAGGAACCGACGGCACGAGGCAAAAAGGACAAGCTTGGGAAGCTGGAGGATCTCGACGACTTCTTCAAGGTCTCCCGGTGGTGCGGCAGACATAATGATCGTTTCCACCTCGCCAAGACGGTCCAGCGCCTCCTCTTTGGTGAACCGCTTGTTCTGGAAGAGCTTGATGATCTTGAGCACCTCAAGGGTGATGTCCACCGAGAAACTGTCAAGCACCCGGAAGCCCTCCGGCATCTCATCACTCTTTGGATCGGCCTCGAAACTTGCGTCGCTGAGGGTCTTTAGCCAGTTGTCCCACCGTTCCTGGTTATAGAAAATATAGAACAACCTGAGCGGTTCGGAATCGGTAGCTTTCGTCGCTTTTTTTGCCATTTCAGTACACTTTCCCCTCTCCTGATTAAAGGATTTCGTTGCCGGTCATCCGGCACAGCGGATTTGCCGGGAGCGCACAGCCGGCAGGCTTCCGGGGCCGGCCCATCGCCAACGGTTATCTCCCTTGACCGGTAATATCTGGGCAATCATGGCAGAGCGGTATGGGCACCCGGAAAAGGTCGTGATGGTGCGGTACGGCGAGATCTTCCTGAAAAGCGAGCCGGTGAAATACCACTTCATCGGCCTTCTGCTCCGCAACATCACAAAAGCCCTCTCGGCCTCCGGCCTTGCGTGCCGGTTCGAAACGCCCCGCGGTCGTATCCTTATCCACGGCACCGACCCGGCCGCAATCGCCGGGATCGTTTCCCGCATCTTTGGCGTGGTGGACGTGAGTGTCTGTACGCTGACCGGCACCGACACCGAATCCCTGTGCGGGAGTGCGGTTGCACTCGTGTCAGAGCACGCAACCGCGCCGGTGCGGTTTGCGGTCCGGGCAAGACGGCAGAAGAAGACGGGGATGAACAGCCAGGAACTGGGTGCGTGCATCGGTTCTGCCATCTGTGAACACTTCCCCGGTCTCCGCGTCGATCTCACGGACCCGGAGTACGAGATCTTTGTCGAAGTGCGCGAGACCGGCGGGCTGGTCTGCGATGCACGCATTCCGGCTCCGGGAGGCCTTCCGTGGGGGAGCCAGGGAAAGGTGCTCGCACTCCTCTCCTCCGGTATCGATTCACCGGTCGCATCATGGCTTGCGATGAAGCGGGGATGCGAGGTCTCCTTCCTCCACATGGACGGGGGGCAATGGGCTGGCCGTGATGTCCGGTCAGCGGCGATCGAGAACTTCCGCCGCCTTTCCCTCTGGTGCCCGGGAAACCGGATCCGGATGGCCATTGCCGACATCGGACCACTCTATGACCGGATGGAGGAACTCCGGACCCCCCCGCGTTTCCGATGCGTCATCTGCAAGCGGTTTATGCTGCAGGCAGCAGGCCGCTTCTGCACTCATGAAGAGGCGCGGGCGCTGGTGACCGGGGAAAACCTCGGGCAGGTTGCCTCGCAGACCCTCTCAAACCTCGCGGTCATCTCCGGGGCCGCAGCCGTGCCGGTGCTCCGCCCGCTCATCACCTTCGACAAGACGGAAACGGTCACGCTTGCCCGTAAGATCGGCACGTTTGTCGCACGGCCCGGTGACCTTGCCTGCCACGCGGTTCCGTCCATGCCGGCCACCGCTGCCGACCCGGATACGGTGAAAAGGTATGAAGATCAGCTTGACATCCGCGGCCTGCTTGACCAGGCACTCCAGCCGGTGACCGTGGTTACCGCGGAGAATGGCGTGATCGAAGAAAACCCATAACGGGCCGTTGCCATGCAACGCATGCCGGAAAAACTATAATAACTCTCCAGACCTTGTTCCGGTGACGAGAGAGAGGATGACTCCTGCCCCAAAACCCGGCTACATGGCGCTGAAGGAATGCGGGGAACTGGAGGAGCGGATCGCACGCGCCTGCGAACTCCTCCGGGAATGCACCGCCTGCCCGCGGGCATGCCGCGTCAACCGGCTGGAGGGCAGGCACGGGTTCTGCCGTACCGGCTTGCGGGCCGCAGTCTCGAGTTACGGCCCGCATTTCGGTGAAGAGCCGCCGCTCGTCGGGCTGCACGGCTCCGGTACGATCTTTATCGCCCATTGCAACCTTGCCTGCGAGTTCTGCCAGAACTTTACGATCAGCCAGTGCGATTCCGGGAGAGAGGTCTCCGCCGGTGCCCTCGCGGAGATGATGATCCGGCTCCAGCGGCAGGGCTGCCACAACATCAACATTGTTACGCCCTCGCATGTCGTGCCGCAGCTGCTCAAGAGCATCGGCATCGCGGCCGATAAGGGCCTTGCGATCCCCCTCGTCTACAACAGCGGCGGGTATGACGCGGTTCCAACCCTGCGGCTCCTCGACGGTATCGTGGATATCTACATGCCGGATGCAAAATACGCCTACAACGATATCGCCTCTGCCCTGTCCCACGCCCCGGACTACGTTGACCGTATGAAAGTGGCACTCCGGGAGATGCACCGGCAGGTCGGGGATCTCGTGACAGAGAACGATATTGCCGTCCGCGGGCTGCTGATCCGCCACCTCGTCCTGCCGGGAAACCTCGCGGGCACTGACCAGATCCTCTCGTGGATCGCAAGTGCCCTCTCCAAGGACGCGTACGTGAATATCATGGATCAGTACCACCCGGCGTGGCATGCGGCAAACGTGAATAACGAGATCCCGTTTTCGGTGCTCCGCCGCCCGGTCACGGCGAGCGAGTACCGGGCTGCTCTCCGCGCCGCCACTGCCTGCGGGCTGCACCGGGGATTTTCCACCTCCCGCTAAAGTTCCGGCGGTATCACGAGCCATCGTGCGGGTGCTGCGCTGGGATCCGGTGGGCACAATAGCCGCGTTTTTTTGCGGCGGTTCGGCACCTACAGGAACGAGTTGCAGTAGCTGAGAATGGTTTTGAGCGTCCTGACCCGGGCATACCACTTGTTGTCGGATTCAATCACCGTCCAGGGCGCACAGGGCGTGTTGGTGCGGGCCAGCATCTCGTCCACTGCCTCGTCATACAGGTCCCATTTTTTCCGGTTCCGCCAGTCCTCTTTCGTGATCTTGTACTGCTTGAGCGGGTCATCCTCCCGCTGCCGGAACCGCCGGAGCTGCTCATCCTTGCTGATCTCGAGCCAGAACTTGACAAGGCCCCCGCCGCTACTGTTGACGTAATCCTCTTCCATCTCGTTGATCTCCCGGAACGCCCGCTGCCACTCCGGCTCCGTGCAGTACCCCTCCACCCGTTCGACCAGAACCCGCCCGTACCAGCTCCGGTCAAAGATCGCGATATGCCCGGCGCGGGGGTAATGCCGGATGAAACGCCAGAAGTAATGGCGCTCCTTCTCGTAATCGTTCGGCGCGGAGATCGGTATAACATCGTACCCCAGCGGGTTCATGTACCGCGCAGTCCGGATGATATTGCCGCCTTTTCCCGCTGCATCCCACCCCTCATAGACGACGATAAGGGGGATCTTCCGCTTAAAAAGCGTGTAATGGAGCTCCAGCATATCGATCTGGAGGGTATTGAGCATATCCTGGCAGTCTTCCTTGGTATAGGACGATTTGGGGGCGGAACGGCGTTTGATCCGGTTTTTTGCGGTTTTAACAATCTCATCCTCCGGCTCTTTGTTTTTATTGGCGTCAAAGGATGCGATCCGCTTCCCGAGTGTCTTTAAGACCGTTGAGTACACTTTGAGGATGGCGTATCTCCGGTCCGTCGCCTCGACAAGGGTCCAGGGCGCGTATTTTGTGTCCGTCCGTTCGATGATATTGTCAATCACCGGCAGGTAATTGTCGTACCGGTGGTGGAAGTCCCAGACCGATGGCGTCACCAGCCACGCGGTCAGCGGGTTCTTCTCCCGCTCGGTCAGGCGTACCTTCTGCTCCTCCCGGCTGATGTGCAGGAAAAACTTGATGATGAGAGTGCCGTCATCAGAGAGCTGCCGCTCGAAATTATTGATCGCGTCGACCCGGTCCTGCAGCCGGTCTTCCCAGCCCAGCTTCCGCGTGCTCTCGGCAAGCGTCCTGCTGTACCAGCTCCGGGCGAAGATCGCGATACGCCCCCGGTGAGGTATCCGCAGCCAGAACCGCCACATGAAGGGACGGAGCTGTTCTTCATCAGTCGGGTTGTCGGTGGCGTTCAGGGTAAAGCCGCGCGGGTCGAGCGACTGGAGGATCGCGTGGGTCACCATCGTGATCCCGGAAGCGTTCCAGCCTTCGATTACGATGATCGTGGGGATATTCCGGTCGCGGAGTTCCCGCTGGAGCACCCCCAGCTGTTCCTTGAACGATGCGAGGTTTTTTTCAAATTCCTTGTCGTCGCTTTGCTTTGACAGGTCGAGCTTCTCCAGCATCCGTACGCCTCCCGGGCCGTCTTTTCCGGTATGACCACCCGTATCCGGTTATCCGGTGCGTGGGGCAGCGCGGGTAATAAACCCGCGCAGGTTGCTTGTGAATCTGGTATGTTGACCATATGCAAGAGAATTTACACAATGAAAAAGGGGAGATCCGGAATTAATTTATCAGAATCACTTATTTCTAAGGTTAGACGGGCAGGGTGCCGGGAGCCACTATCATTCGTGCCGCAACGCATCGATCGGGTTGAGGTTTGCTGCCTTCCATGCCGGGTACAACCCGCAGGCAATGCAGATGACAATTCCGAACGTAACACCCTCCACGACCGAAAGCACGCTTGATACCGAGAAGAGGTATTTCGTGGTCTTGAGCATGAAAGCGCTTATCCCGTACCCGGCAAGGATACTGAGTATCCCGCCAACAATACTCCCGGTCACCCCGATTATCGCGGCTTCATAGATGAACATGCTCATCACCTCTTTCTTCTGGGTGCCGATGCTGCGCATGATCCCGATCTCTTTTATCCGCTCGTTGACCGACATCATCATGATGTTGAAGATGGAAACACCGGCAACGACCATCGAGATGCCCCCGATGGCCGTGACAAAGGTCGTGATGGTGCCGAAGGTCGCGTAGATTGTCGCGAGGGTTGCCTTGCTGTCAATCACGGTGACGACCTTGTTCTTGGTGTTCCGGTTGAGCTGCTTCTCGATGGTTGTCTTTACATCAGCAGTATCGCCGCTCGTGACCTTGACGACCACCTCATTATACTGGTCCTTGTCATTGTAGGTAGTCTCAAACCAGTCCTGTGTCGTGACAATGGCACTGTCGGTACTGATATCGAAACTCATCCCCCTTTCCGGGATAATACCCGTGACCCGGAGCGTGCCGTACTGGCCGTCCTGGCCGATGGAGATTCGCGACCCGACGTTGACATTATGGTCCGTTGCAAACGTCGACCCGACGAGGCAGCCGGAGTTCCCGTTGCTGTAATCACCGGCCTGGAGCTCAGGGAGCAGGTCTTTTACCTTGTCTGTCGGGAGACCATAAATGGTCGCCACGATGTCATCGCTGCCAACTCCCACTCTCATATGTTCTGATGTGGAATGGACAGGAATCGCCACGTTCGGGGCGACCGCACGCTCGATCTGCTGGTAATTCTGATCGGTAAGCATCAGGTTGAGTGTGCTCGCGCCGCCTCCGCCGCCGCCCATATGCATAGTGCCGCCACTGCCGCTGTAGGGTATGACAATCACGCTGTCCCCAACGGAGGAGAGACTTGCAGAGACCACCTGGACCATGCTGTTCCCGAGGATGCCCATGGACGCAATGGCGACGACACCGATGATGATCCCGATCATCGCGAGGGTCGAGCGCAGCATGTGGATCCGGATGTTGCGTTTGGAGATCTGCCAGAATATCGTGCTCATTCCCCGATTCTCCCGTCAACGATCCGGATCGTCCGGTCCGTATACCCGGCAATATGGGGGTCGTGGGTGACGATGATGATGGTTGCACCTTTCCGGTGGAGCTCGGTCATGAGATCCATGATGCCTGCCCCGGTCTTCGAATCGAGGTTGCCGGTCGGCTCGTCGCAGAGCAGGATGTCGGGATCGTTGATGAGTGCCCGCGCGATGGCGACACGCTGCTGCTGGCCTCCTGAGAGTTCAAGCGGCGTGTGGGTATAGAGATATTCTTCCAGCTGGACGGCACGGAGAACCTCGACCGCTTTTTTCTCGTCAACCTCTTTCTGCGATTTGAGCATCTGGGGGAAACTGACGTTCTCGATGATGTTGAGGAGCGGGAAGAGATTGAAGTACTGGAAGATAAACCCGATGCGATCCCGTCTCAGGTTTGTCAGTTCGACATCGCTCATAGCGCGGACTCCGATTCCACTGATGAAAATGTCGCCGGTTGTCGGCGTGTCAAGGCAGCCCATCAGGTTCAGAAGCGTCGATTTGCCGGAACCTGATGGCCCCATGATCGAGATGAACTCCCCGTGTTCCACTTCAAAAGAGATGTGGTCGAGCGCCTTTACATCCCCGGCCTTGAGCGGGTAGATCTTTACCACGTCGGAGAACTGGATGACCGGTTGCATGGTGCGGTGTATCCCTTACCGGTTCTTCCGCTTCCTGTTGTAGAGATACCCGCCGCAGCCGAGCAGGATGACAAGGATAATGACAACCGCCGGGAGCATGCCCGGCTGTGAGTTTGTATCGGTCGTATCCTGGATCCCGGCAAGGCTGACAGGCTGGACTGATGTGATCACGTTACCGTCTTTGTCTTTGTACGACATCTGGAGCTGGACATTCGTTGTGCCTGCCGGGACGGTAAAGGTGACTTCGTACGTGCCAAAATCGTCCTGCTTGAGCGTGCCGATCACGTACGCCCGGTCCGGATCCTGTGGCTCAGCCGGGGAAAGCGACGTGACGGTGACACCATTTGCGGTCAACAGGCCGGCGTTGGTGACATCCCCGGTGACAGAGTAGACCCCATTTGTCAGGGTGGCAACAATGTTGCTCATCACCGGGTTTGCCTGCGTTTTATCAGTCGAGAACTGGACCGGCAGGGTCATGTTGATCGCATGGTAGTTATCCCCGTTATCGTAGGTGACCGTCATGGAGAGGGTGGACTCCTGGTCCGGCATCGTGGTGAAATTGACGATCGTGCTGGTTCCGGCTGCCAGGTTGCCGAGGTAGGTCTTTGATGGCGTGAGGGCGACATTGTCCCCGGTGACGTCAAAGATCACATTTTTTACGTCATTATTGCGGGGGTTTGCGATCTGTATGCTGATCGTGTCCTTTTTTCCCGGCGTGAATGCATCCGGCTTGTTCTGGATGGTCATGACAAGGGGCGTGTTGTCCACCTTGACCACGTCCCGGTAATACAGGCTGCTGGCGCCCTCGATGTTCAAGGAAAATGTCGGATAGCAGGATCCTTCACCGGTATCTGCAACAACGGAGAACGTGTACGTCCGGGTCTGGAGCGGCCCGATGTTGGAAGAAGTATCATAGGTCGCGCTCGTGAGCCGGATCTGGTTGTCACTGAACGAGGCATGGTTGACGACCACGCTCGTGTTCGGGTTCCCGTTTGTCACCGAGTACGTAACCGTGCCGGCGTCTCCGGTGAAAAAAGCGGCTGGATCATACGTGACACCGGAGACATATATATTCTGGCCTGCCGCAGCCGACGCCGTTGTCATCATCGGCGTGTCTGCGCCTGCCGGAAGTACCATGAAGCCCAGTACCAGGATAAGGACCAGAACCATCGCGAATGCGGGACAAAAGATCCGGAAGGGGACCACATTGCCCGATTCAGATAAAACCATGCTTTTTTTTGCGGCACTGTCCCGGAGATCCCGGAATGTCTGCGGTTGTGTCATTCCAAACATCCACTCTTCCTTTCGTGCAGGGTAATAATATTACAACGTTTGTGTTCACTAAGTCTCCCCCCGTTATTAAAAATGTTTCTCACGGGTAGTAAAGTTTTTAACAACCAGATGATCATCAGTAGTGTATGGAGAGCATCCCTCCAGATCTTGTGAGATCGCTCAACAGTCTCGGGTTGTCCAACTATGAGGCGAATGTATATGCCGCATTGGTGTTGTACGACAACGCCGAAGCCAAAGATATCATTGAGTTTTTGTCTATCTCCAAGCCAAGCGTGTACGAGGCTCTCGATCATCTAGCCGAGATGGGACTTGCCGTAAAAAGGATCTCAAAACCGGCACGGTACAGCGCGATTTCACCGGAGATGGCCATCGAACTGCTCATGGATCATCACAGGAAGGCGGCGGATCAGGCGTTGGAGGCATTGAAAAAACTGGAAAAGGAGAAGATACACACTGACAAGGAGGATGTTCTCTGGACCATTTACGGGGATGCCACGATAGAGTATAAAATCCGGGACCTCTTTGGTAAGGCAAAGAACCAGATCAGCTGCACGATTGGCGAACGATACCTTCCGTTTATTGAGAGTATTAAGATCAAAAAGGTTTCATTGCGGCTAATCGTGATCTCCGATTCCCCGGATCTTGAGCGAAAACTCCATGAACTGTTTCCGGGAAAACATGCGGATGTCCATGTGGTCTCCCCGGAAAAATTTTTGATCCCACCGCCATTTGCCCCCCCGGAATTCGCTGAGGCCAGAAAATTCATGAACTTTGAAAATACTCTTGAACTGATCGTCGATGACGAGGAACTTCTCATCATCCCGCCATTTTTATCCGGCAGTATCTCGGTCCTGAACACAAAAAACAAGGGCGCGATCTACCAGATGAAGCTGATCAGCCAGTTCAACTGGAGACGACTTATCGAGGGGGTGGACTTCTCCGTTCCTCCGCCTTCCTACCGGAAAAAGCGGGTGCGATGAGGCAGGCAGTGCAGAGGTACTCCCGGCACCAAAACCATTTCCTGACGTGCCAGGACTTCAGCGGGAATTTCCGGCTGTCAGGCCGTTTTCCCCGGCGACAGCAACAAACGCATCGGCAAGGTATCCCGCCTGTTTCCGGGTCAGCCCGTAGGTATTGAATTTCCAGACCTTCGTTGCGCCAGGGATGATCCCCCGGATCCCCCGGCCAGCAAGCGCTCCCGAGAGATAAAACCCCTTTTTCCGGTGGGTCGCGGCCACCCGGTCAAAGGATCCGGTGGTGTCTATCCGGCTCAGCGTATGCTTTCTCGGGTATTCTGAGAGGACTTTGGTGCCGTCGATGGAGAGGAGCGCATCGATCACGACCCGGTTGTTTGCCAGTTCGCCCTCGAAGTGTTTGACGCGCTCCTTCACGTGCGGGAACGAGGCCATCATGCCGATGAGCGTCGCGCCCATCAGGGTGCACCCCATCATCTCCGGCTCCTTGATCCCGAACTTCCGCCCCGTCACGTCGCCACCGATCGCGGTGGTGCGGAAGACCTCGGCGGCACGCTCCGCGGTCGCCGCGAGGACGCCCGAGGGTGCCGGCGCTGCCATGCTCTTGTGCCCGGAGCCGACCACAAAGTCCACGCCCATGCTTTTCCCGTCGACCGGCAGGATCCCGACCGTGTAGGCGCCGTTGCAGACGACCGGTATATCGTCAGCGCGGGCGGCTTTTGCAATCCCGGCAACGTCATGGATATTGCCATACTGGTAATCGACGTGATCGATGATGGCGAGCACCGGCGGCCTGCCGAATTCCTTTTTTACCTCCTCGATCTTGGCCGCTGCCGCATCAGGTGTGACGATCTGCTTCCCGTCCGCCGGGATCTCGCGGGCGATGCCGCCGGCCTCCTCAACCGCGAGAAACTCGGTATAGTGGGAGAGGGATGTCACCAGCACCGGGTCGCCTTTGTTCACGTAGGTCTGGGCGACGGCCTGGAATCCCCGGCGGGCACCGGGCACGGTCCGTGCCGCGTCCATGTTGAGCCAAGCCGCGAGGTCCTTATGGAATCCGGCGATCGGGGGTTTTGTGATATAATCAAGACGGTTGGGCCTGCGGCAGTTGTCGCAGACCGAATACCCGTCTCCGTACGCGACGACTGCCTTCATCGCATCGGCCGTGAGCCGGCCCCCGGCCTGGATGGGGTCGATATTGATGAAGAGTTCGTCCACCTGCCGGGCTTCTATGCCGCTCCCGCACCTCATCGGAGCATCTCCCCCCTGAGCGAGGCGGCCTGCCGTTCGAGGTTCAAAAGAAGCCTTTCTGCCTCCGCCCGCTCCTCCCCGTCAAGCTCGTGGGACGGCGCGGTTTTCCGGAGCAGCACCCGCAGGTCCGTAAGCGTGAAGATGGCCTGGAAGGTCAGGTCGACAGCCCGTTTGGACACCGTATCACCATATTCATAGTAGACTGGCATGGATTAAGTAACTGTTTTTTATGTGCGATGGTGGGATCCAAAGGAGCGGGGCGGACAAAAAGAGGAAAATCCGGTCTTCAGGAGATACCGCATAAGTGGGCGATCCGTAAAAGCCGCCCATGCAGCATTAGTCGCCGGTACCGGTCGCATCTCCCACAGTTGTCACGGGGCGGTGTCCCTGCACGCCGGGCAGTTCAGCGCGTAGTCGCGGATACCCTCCTTCCACGGCGTGAAATTCCTGCAGACCTCCGGTTTTTCGGCATGGATCGTGCAGAACACTCTTCCGTTACGGGCCCTCCGGAAGAACGGGCAGTGCCGCAGCACCCTGCCATCCGGCGCTGTCCAGAAGTATATACGGGCGATGCGGGGCAGGTCGCCCATCGGGATATCCCTGCCGTTGCACCGTTTCCCATCGGTAAACCGGAGGGCCACGTGCTGCAGGATATCCCGGCGGTTGCCGGCGATCCACGGGATGATATCCCCGATGGTGCCGTACTGGTCCCACCCCCATTTCTCGCAGCACCGGCCGCACTGCCGGCAGTCCTGATCTGGTGCCAGGGACGCTCACCGGTTGACTATATGTCGGAAGGCTTTTTAGTCATTGTTCCCCGTGGTGGCTGGCCAAAAACCTGCTCCTGTCCCCCTGCACAGGAACGCCTCACCAGTTTATAACAGAACAGGGATAAAATTATAGACAATATCCGGCTTCGCGGACAAAAAACCGGGAGGGATGACGTGGAATTCAAGAACAAGGTCCTGATCATCGGGTATGGTGCCGTGTCCAAGTGCACGCTCCCGATCCTGCTCCGGCATGTGAATATCCCGCTCGAAAATATCACGATCATCGATTTCAAGGACAAGGTGCAGGACCTCAAGGCGTATACAACGCGCGGCCTCCGTTTTTTCAAACGCAAAGTCACGCCGGAAAACCTGAACACAATCCTGTCCGAGACCGTCGCGGACGGCGGGCTCCTGATCGATCTCGCCTGGAACATCGACTGCGGCGAGATCATCCAGTGGTGCCACGACTACAACGTGCTGTACGTGAACACCTCGGTCGAAGCCTGGGACCCCCTTGGCGAGCGCTTTACCGCAAGCCCGTACGAGAAGTCCCTGTATTACCGGCAGATGAAACTGCGCGAGATTGCAAAAGGCTGGAAAAACTCCACGACCTGCGTGGTCGACCACGGGGCAAACCCGGGCCTGATCTCGCACATGACCAAGCAGGGCCTTGTCGATATCGCACAGATGATGATCGCAGACGGGATCGCAAAAGACCCGGCCCGGTTCAAACGCCTCATTGCGGACCAGAAGTTTGCCGAGCTCGCCATGGAGGTCGGGATCAAGGTCATCCACTGCTCGGAGCGGGACACCCAGATCTCACGTTCGCCCAAGAAGCTGAACGAGTTTGTCGGGACCTGGTGCATCGAAGGGTTACTCGAAGAGGGTACCTCCCCCGCAGAGATCGGCTGGGGCACCCACGAGAAGGAACTCCCCCCCCATGCCAATGTGCCGCCAGAGGGGCCGAAGAACGCGATCATGCTCCCCTACATGGGGATCAATACTTGGGTCCGGTCCTGGGTGCCCGAGCAGGAGATTGTCGGGATGGTGATCCGGCACGGGGAGGCATTCGGCATCTCCGACCGGTGGACCGTCTGGCACGACGGGAAAGCGGTCTACCGGCCGACCGTGAACTACGCGTACATGCCCTGCGATGCGACGATCGCGTCGCTGCACGAGCTCCGGGGCAGGAACTACGAGCTCCAGCCCAAGCTCCGGATCATGAACGACCGGGAGATCTCCTCCGGCGCCGACATCCTCGGCGCGCTCCTGATGGGCCACCCGTACCACTCGTGGTGGACGGGCAGCATCCTCTCCATCGATGAAGCGAAAAAACTCGCGCCCGGGCAGAACGCAACGACCATCCAGGTCGCGCTTGGGGTTGTGTCCGCGGTGATGTGGATGATCGAGAACCCGAAGAAGGGCCTCTGCCTCCCTGATGACCTCCCCCACGAGTTCGTCCTCTCCATCGCAAAGCCCTACCTCGGGGAGTTCTGGTCCGGGCCCTCTGACTGGACCCCCCTGAAAGACCGGGCGGTCTATTTCAAGGAGAACCCGCAAAACGACTATGACCGGGATGATGTCTGGCAATTCAAAAACTTCTTATTCGTGCGATGAATCACTCATGTAATGGCAACCGCGGCAGGGAATCATAAGAAAACACCAAAAAAGGGGAACGAGAGCGGCGTCTACCATACCGGGAAGGAACGGCTGGCCCTCCTGCAGGACCTTGCGCACGAGCGGGGGACCCCCATCTTTGTGGTCGACCACGCGAAAATCCGTGAGAACTACCGGGAATTCAGGGAATTCTTTCCCGAGATTCAGGTATATTATGCAGTCAAGGCAAACCCGGATCCAGAGATCGTAAAGACCCTGTTCCGGATGGGCTGCAGCTTTGATGTCGCCTCCATGCCCGAGTTCATGATCGTGTACGGGATCATCCGGGACATGCCGGAGAAGGAACGGCAGGACTGGATCTGGGACAAGATCATCTATGCAAATACGATCAAGCCGATCGAGACCCTTGAGGCGCTCGATCACTACAAGCCGCTCGTCACGTTCGACAACGCAGAGGAACTGAAAAAGATCCGGGATCATGCGCCCCATGCAGGTCTCGTGCTCCGGCTCCGGGTCCCCAATACCGGCTCCATGGTCGAGCTCTCCTCGAAGTTCGGGGCGAACCCCGGCGAGGCGGTCGACCTGATCGCCGCTGCCTTTGCGGCTGGTCTCGTGGTGGAGGGGCTGAGCTTCCACGTTGGCAGCCAGTGCACCAATTTTGAGAATTACATCCAGGCCCTCTCGCTCTCGGCAAACATCATCCGGGAGACCGAGACGAGGACGGGACGGAAGATCCGGATCCTCGATATTGGCGGCGGTTTCCCGGTGAAGTACCACCCCGGGGTCCAGTCCCTCAGGACGCTCGCGCGAAAACTGAACGCTGAGATCAAACGGCTGTTCCCGCCGGACATGCAGATCCTCGCGGAGCCCGGGAGGTTTTTGGTGGCGAATGCCTGCACGCTTGTTGCCAAGGTGATCGGGAAGGCGTACCGCGACGGGAAGCCCGGCTATTACATCAACGACGGGGTCTACCACACGTACTCGGGGCAGGTCTTCGACCACGTGAACTACCCGGTCCTCGCGTTCAAAGAGGGGGAGATGCAGATATCCGCGGTATTCGGGCCGACCTGCGACGCCTTTGACACCATCACGCTCTCTGCAGAGCTGCCGGAACTTGAGATCGGCGACCTTGTCTATTCGGAAAATATCGGCGCCTATTCCACCGCTTCATCTACCTGCTTCAACGGGTTCCCCCCGGCAAAAGTGGTGCACATCAACCAGTGAAATTTTTGCTCTGGACAACCCTCAGTTCATTCATCCTTATCACTTTGTAACGGGTTATCGTTTGGGGAGTGTCTTTTATTACCAGCGCCCGGTTACCTGGTTTTTACTGTTTTTCCCTTAAAGTGGGAAATAAAAGCGCAATAAAAAATGTCGTGCCGGGAGATCACCGGAAGAGGTCGTGGAGGTACAACCGGTACGGCCCGAGGGCCCCGCCGAAGTTCGATGCCCCGATATACCGGACACTACCGGTCCCTGCAGCCGCTTCGATGCCGGCCTTCATCGCGGACCTTATCGATGCCTTGTCAGTACCGTTGATCACGATCTCGTAGATCGCATTGATACCATCAGGTACCTCCGAATCGCCGATCCTTTCCCTGAGTGTCGGGCAGAAGCGGTGGTTCGTGCTCGCCGGCATCGGGAACCGGTAATTGTCCGAACCGACCTTGGAGCCGGCAGCAACGACCCCCCCCGGGAAACTGGTGATGACTCCTGCCATTCCCGCGATGGCACCGGCAGCGGCCTCTGCACCGGCGAGTGCCGAGAGCCGGTTCCCGGCCATGACAAGGAAGTTTCCGCCGGCGATTCCCTTTACCGTCCCGAACTGCTCCTCCCCCACGTACTCGCCGTCCATGACGGGGATCTTCCAGCACCGTCTCCCGCCGATCATGCACCGCTCCTCAAACGAGTCCCCGAAGTAATGCATCCGGATGGAGAACCGGTCCTTTGCCCCCGGCAGCCCGTCGAAGGCAGACGCCGTGGGGACGGGCAGCACGCACTGGGAGACCCGCGAGGCGACATGCTGTTTCATCTGTTTCTTCTCGCCACAGATAAGGATTGAAACGCCGGGCCGGCCGTCCGGTGTCTCAGATGGTGCCAGCTCCCGCTCGATCCCCGCCTCGCAGGGACACCCGATCCGTGAGCTTGCAAACCCTGTCGCCACGGCTGCCGCCCGGTACGCCCACTCCCGTGCCGATGCCGTGATGACGACCCGGGAGACCCAGACCGGAAATGCCTCGGCAAACGTGTCAATGATGATTGCGCCGTTGATCTCCATGATCCTTACGAATACCTCCCGTCGGAATAGACGATGCCGTCCTCGGTCACGATACAGTTCATGTGGATGTCGCTAGCCTCGACCGGCAGCCGCTCTGTCTCCTGGCAGGAGAACGCGATCCCGATCTTCCGGATCCGGGGGTTCTTTGCAAGGAACCGATCGTAGTAGCCGGCGCCGTACCCGAGCCTCCCGCCTTTCCGGTCGAAACCGAGCATCGGGAGGAGGATCGTGTGGATATCGAGGGGGTCTGCCGGGATCTCGTTCCCGATGGGTTCCGGGACGCCAAAAGTACTTGGCACGAGGACGGAGAGGTCCCGGATATACGAGAGCCGGAGGCTCGTGTCCACCCGGACGATGATCGGGACGACGATTGGGTTCCCCCGCCGGAGCAGCGATTTGATGATCGGGATGGTATTGACCTCGAGCTCTTTTGCCGAGTAGCACATCACGGTCTGGTCGTCACTGATGAGCCCATCGATGTGCCGGCAGATCCTCGCGCTCTTTTCGAGGCGTTCAGCCGGACTCATCGCCTCCCGCCGTCCCCGCATCTCCTGCCGGACGCGGTTCTTCTCCTCCCTCATGGGCAGTAATCTATCACGGGCATATTTATGGTTTGATATCTTTTTTTTACCCGGGGCGAACCGCATGCCGGTGCCGTACAAGAATGGCCGCGGGTTCCGGGTGCATCCCGAAAAGGAACGTTACCGTTCTCGCAATCCCAAAAAAAGCTCCGGCAACGATCAGGACCATCGCCCTGCTGGACCCCCGTCATCCCTCAAGTTCTTCCGCAGATGATCCGTAGTGCCGGAAAAATTCCCAAAAGCCCGTTTATGGATTTTCCGACACGGGGAATGCCGGGATCCACGGGGTCTTTTCTGGTTATAACGACGCAGGCAGGCTTTCCGTCTTCCGGGGAGCCCGGATCTCCCGGATGATCAGGTAAATCACGTCAGTAAGGAACCCGAACACCGGCAGGATCGCAAGGATGCACCAGACCGGCCAAAGCATCTTCTGATCCTTTGCATCCCGGTAGATGAGATACGCGATGAGCAGTTGTATTACCCACATCGCGATAATCAGGAGTATGCCGGAAAACGGGTGCGCATGATACATGGGCGCATGATACATGAATGGCTGCATACAGAGATATCGGCTTTTTCGCGTTATATGCTTTCACGTTCTGACACGGGAATGGATCCGAATTAAAAAAATGCGGTTCCCGCTCCCATTCCGGGTGTGGCTAATGTTCACTCAGGCATATTCCATGCAAAATCGCCATATCCGTGGTGTCCTCTTTACGCATGGCTGGTTCCGCATGAATTCTCTCTGTCATCAATCACCCGGTAATCACGCTCCCGAAGAAATATATCGCCATGAAGAATGGCGAAGACCGGTCCGGTGGCCCGGTGGTTGCTGCAAAAAACCCGACCGGGCCATATCCAAATCGTTATGTCCATCCCTGCATCACCACTTGCTATGCGAATCCAGAAACGACGCCTCGCCACGGCGGCACTCGCCGCAGTGCTCCTTGCCGGCATTATTGCCCTGCCGGTGACCGCACTTGCACCGCCCGGCGGCATCCAGGTCTACTCATCGCCATCGGGCGCATACGTCTGCGTCGACGGCACGCAGTGTGGGTATACCCCGCAGCTCTTCGACCCGCTCACCGCAAACGTCTACCACACAGTCACGGTCTCGCTGGGCGGGTACCTGACGTACACCGAGAACGTGCTGGTCACTTCGCAGGCGACCTATGTGGTCAACGCGGGCCTGCAGCCTGTCCCGGTCACCACCGGCAGCATCCAGCTGTATTCGACCCCTCTTGGCGCCACCGCGTGTGTTGACGGGGGGGATTGCCGGATAACCCCGGCAACATTCGGCGATCTCTCCGGGAACCTCTACCACCTGCTCACCATTTCGTCACCCGGGTACCAGACCGATTACGAGAACGTCATGGTGATCCCGGGACAGACGTTTGTGGTAAATGCGGTCCTGCAGCAGCCCCAGCCGGCGACCGGCCGTGTCCAGGTCTATATCACCCCGGGAGGGGGGACGATCTGCCTTGACGGAGGCCAGTGCCAGGCCGGCGTGGGAACCGCAGCCGGCACGGGAAGTTACCAGTACGGCGGCGTGCCGGCGGACAGCTACCACACGATCACCGTTGAGGAAGACGGTTACGAGCCGTTCACCACCGAGATCTACGTGCAGCCGGACCAGGCCAGCGAGGTGAATGCAAACCTCCAGCCGGTCACCAGTCCGACCGGCAACATCCAGGTCACCATAACCCCGGGAGGGGGCACGGTCTGCGTTGACGGTGCATGGTGTGATGCAAACGTCGGCACAGGGGACGCTATCGGGAGCACGCAGTTCACCAGCGTCCTTGCAAACACCCCCCACACGATCACGGTGATCACGGATGGTTACCAGCCTTACTCCACGCAGGCCTCTGTCAGCCCGGGCCAGACGGTAGAGGTGAACGCGGTCCTTGTGCCTGTCGCACTGGTAACAACCAGCCCGCCGGAACCTGTCCCGGCGACAACCGTCCCGTCGACCACAAAGGCCGGGCTCAGCGGAATTGTTGCGCTTGCGGCGAGCGGGATCTGCAGTGCTGCCGTGCTGTGCAGGAAGAGAAGACTGTAACGATACTTTTTTCCCAAGTTAGCACGGAAGTGGGATACACTGCGTGGGATTTTTTTTATTTTCAGCCGTTAAAGTTGTGGAAATCGTAGCAGTTCCGGATGAACTCCTGTTTCCGGTGCCCGCTCGCGTTGACCGGCGGCCTGAGGTACCCCACCTCCGGGGTCTGGAGGGCGGGGCAGAACGGGCAGAGGGCCGCGTCGACATCATTTGCTTTCGTCCGGACCGGGCAGTAATACACCCCTTCAATCACTTCCACCTTATCCCCGCCGGGAAACTGCATGCCGACCGGGTGGCCGGGGATCTCCTGTACGAACATGCAGAACCCCGCAAGGAGGAACTTTAAAAACCGGAGCCGGTCCTCGTCATCAGCCCCCGTCGCGCACTGCGCCGCGACCATCGTCCAGTACGCCGGGGCGCAACCGGCGACCGGTTCAGGCATTGCCAAAAACGCCCCCTGCTGGTCCATAAGCCGCACGTGCTGGTACGTACCGTGCAGGTACCCGGTAATTGCCCCTTCGAGACGTTTCCGGTACCCGGGATCGATATCCCGGATCTTCTCGGAGAAGTCCCACCGCATCTGCTGCAGGTCGCGCGGGGAGTACGCTAGCACAAGCGCGGCAACTGCTTTCCCGAGATCGCCCCGCGTCTTCAGGGCGCCAAGCCGGTCGCATGCACCTCGGATTGTTCCCGCTGCTGCGGGAGACCTGTTTTCAGGTCTGGTTTGTCCGGACATGGTCGTTCACGTGCTCCGGAACGGATCGTCTGTTTCGTGAGGCCGTGCCGTTGCCGGAGTCACCGGATAATCTTCCGATTCCGGTCTCATGAATTTTTCCGGTTTTCCGGATCACCAATATAACAATACCACGTGACATATCACATCGATCCGGTCTGCCGCTCTTTTTTCCGGTAGGGATGATCTTCACCTTACTGCCTTCGCGCCCCTGTTCACACTCCCACATACGGCATCAGCGGCAGCAGATCCGCCTTCACGGTTTCGATCCCGACCCGTTCTACGAACCTCGCCGTCCGCTCATGAGGCTTCGCATGGCTCCGGTAATACTCCGCAAGGCGCTGGATGCAGTCCCGCGCTTCACCGGCAGAAAGATCCTTTGCGATCACGTCGCCAAACCGCGGGCGGGTGCCGTTGTTGCCGCCAAAGATGACCGTCCAGCCCTTGTTCGTGCCCATGATGCCGATGTCCCGGCTGTGGCTCTCGCCGCAGCAACGGGGGCAGCCGGCGATCCCGATCTTGACTTTCGCAGGAAATGTCTGAGCTGCAAACTGCTTGTCTACCGCCTTTGCAAGCGCGATGGAGTCCTGGTTGCCGAACCGGCAGATATCCGTGCCGGGACAGGCCTGCACAAACCTCACGCATGGTGCGGCCTCGGGTTTGGCAAGCGGCCCGAGTTCATTGGTGAGACGGGGAACATCCTCCGGTTCGATGCCGGCAAGAAGGATCCGCTGGCCGGAAGTGATCTTCAGGAGGGGGACACGGTACTTCCGGGCCGTGCGTGCAATTGTTTCGAGGTCGTCGGGCGTCACCATCCCGGCGGGCATCCGGGTCACAATGGCACGGGTTTTGCCGTCCCGTTGGAGGATTCCTTCATAGAGTTCTGTCATGGAGATTCTCCGCTGGGAGAGTGCTTACCGCCGGGGATTATCACCCTTTTCATCACGGCCGGGTATAACTCAGGTTCAGGGATACTGTGCCCAGCGTTATGGGTGCAATTGCGCTGGTAAGCACCGGGCCCGTCACCTGATCGGGATCGGCAGGCAGTGAGGGGGATCCGGGCCCGGTTCATGCCGCCCCGTGACCCTGCAATCAGCCACCACAGTATCTGGTTCACGTCGGCACTCCCGGGATGCGGATGAGATACAGTACAGTGATGTCGGGGGTAATTAATGGTTATCGGGAGCGGCGACCGGAAACGGCGGGCCGGTTCAGGAGAGGCGTATCGCAGCAGCCGGGCCCGGGCATAAGGCTATCTTATATAGCCGCAATAATACTCCATCATGGGGAGTACCAGCATGGCAACCGTGGACGATACGTCAGAAAACCGGATGATCTGCAGGAAATACTGTGGGGCGTGCCCGACCTACCGGGACAATAAGCTGTCGGAATCTTCACCCGACCTTCTCTTCTGCGCACGGGGAATATCATCGGCCTCATCAGAGATAAAAACAGCCAGGTGCTACTGCCCGGCATGCGAGTTATTTACCAAACATCATCTCGTTATCGGTTACTTCTGCGCCCGGCAATAAAGGGAGGGTGAAGTTTCTGAACGGTTCCTGTAATGTTACCGGGCCATGCAAGGATTATGGCTCTATTTCGATAATGGATTACTAAAAAGGTTTTCCGGATCCCTATTTTTTTACCGATAGCAGATTCCGGGTGATGGAACGACGGGGACCGTCCCGTTACCCGCATTCTCCTCTCGAACATTAACCGCGCCGGCATCCCTGCCGATTATATCCGCGAGGACGATCGTCTGCCATGAAACCTGTATCTCCGCGACCGCCTTCTTGATCAGGGTGCCCGCACAGAGTACCGGTTCAATATCCTCTAATCTTTGAACGATAACCTTGTAGCAGGAAACATCATATCAAATTTGTTCTCCCCGGATATGGCGAAGAAGGCAAGACCCTTTCCTGATGCACGCCCTTTTCTCAAATGGGCCGGTGGCAAGTCCCAGTTACTTGACGAGTTTTCCCGGCGCCTGCCGCCCGACCTGAAAAAAGGGAAGATCACGAACTATGTCGAGCCGTTTGTCGGCGGGGGGGCGGTCTTCTTTTATCTCAGCCGGCGATTCCCGTTCGAAACGTCTACCATCTGCGATATCAACGGGGAGCTGATCCTTTCATACCGCGTGATCCGGCGTTCGGTAAAAAAACTGGTCGCGGCGCTGGAAGATCTCGAATCCATCTATCGTTCCCGGAATGACCGTGAGAGAGAATCCTTCTATTACGAGGTCCGGGATGCATTCAACCAGAATCTTCCGCTGATCGGGTCCGGGAATTACAGCTCCGGATGGATTGAACGGGCAGCCCGGATTATTTTCCTGAACCATACCTGTTACAACGGCCTGTTCCGGGTCAACCGGAACGGGGAATTCAACGTCCCGTTCGGGAGGTATAAAAATCCCGACATCCTTGACGAGGATAACCTGAACGAGGTCGCCGGGTTGCTGAAGACCGCCCGGATCCTTTCAGGCGACTTTTCCCGGTGCCGGCAATTCGTCGATGACCGCACGTTTGTTTATCTCGATCCTCCCTACCGCCCGCTGAACCGGACCTCTTCGTTCACGTCGTACGCGAAGGGCGGGTTCTCCGACCGTGACCAGGTGCGCCTCGCCCGTTTTTTCCGGGATCTCGATGAGAAGGGGGCTAAAATTATGCTCAGTAATTCCGATCCGAAGAACGAGGACTCCGGCGACACCTTCTTTGATGATCTTTATGCGGAGTATTCCATCGAACGCGTGCCGGCAAAACGGATGATCAACTGCAACGGCTCGGGCCGCGGGGATATCAACGAACTGGTCATCACGAATTACCGGGGAAAGAAGGCCTGACCAGGGCCCGTTACGATCCAGGATAACGGCGGGTATTATACCACACATTTACGGGAGGGACAGTGGCGTTTTCCCCTCTTACGTTTTCTCAGGCTGCAGGAGCCCGAGGATATTGCCCTCCGTATCCCGGATCACCCCGACGAGGCCGACGGCATTGATCTCAGTTTTGGGCATCACGACCGTACCGCCGAGCCCCTCCACTCGGGAAAGGACTGCCCCGAGATCCTGAACGATCACGAAGTTCATGATCGGGCCCGGCATATGGCGCTTGTAGAGACCCCCGCGGTGCATCGTGCCTTCCTGTGGTTCACCGGTGATGATGTTCTGCCGCCGCTGGGTCTTGTCGAAAAAATCCGTGGCCGGTTCGATCTTCCAGCCCAGCAGCGACGCATAGAACTTTTTTGCCCGTGCGACATCGTCAGCCGGGATATCAAAGAACCCGACATTTGCCATAGTCCGGTATGGTGCGTGTGCCGGTAAAATAAAGTTCCCGAAAGATTCCCGGCATACACCCCCCTGCAAAACCACACCCATCCATGAACCGATCCTGGAGAATTCATTATTCCCGGTGAATCCTGCCCGTGAGGATCGTGCCTTTTCGTATGCCGAAGCGTTCAGAACAAATCAGTCATCGTCCTTCTGAATCTCTCTTGGTAGCATACGATGGTATTTACCTCCGGATGGTCAATCCCTGTCAATGAACAGGGGGTCTGCAGTGATCATTGTTGTCGTGGCGGTCATCGTGGCAGCAGGTATACTCCTGGTCTTTACAAACCCGGGCAATCAGGCCCCGCCAGGGCAGGGTGGCGCAAACCAGCTTCCGGCGGTCGAGGTCCGGTCCTACCAAGGAGAAGCCCTCTCCGCCATCAGCCAGGTACCGGAGAATGCCATCAGCGGCACCCAGCAGATCAACGAGTCCGGTTACCGGCTCACCGTCACCGGTCTCACCAACAGGACGACGGTCTCGACATACCGGGATATCCTTGATAACCACCAGCACTACACCAAGGTCGTCACGCTCCACTGTGTCGAAGGCTGGGATGCCACGATCCTCTGGGAGGGTGTGCTCGTAAGCGATCTCATCAGGGACGCAAGCGTCGATCCAAAGGCCAACACGGTGATCTTCCATGCCACGGACGGGTATACGACATCGTTCCCGCTCAGCTACATCATGGACAACAACATCATCATGGCGTACAGGATGAACAACGTCACGATTAACGCTGAACACGGCTATCCCTTCCGGCTGGTGGCGGAGGACAAGTGGGGGTACAAGTGGATCAAGTGGATCAATGAGATCGAACTCTCCGATAATCCGGCGTACCAAGGGTACTGGGAGCAGCGGGGGTATTCGAACAGCGGTAACCTGTCAGAAAATTACGGCTCATGACAACCCGGGCGGGTGCCGGATTCCCGGCGGGAGTCGTCGTCACCGGACAGCAGTCCCGTTTTTGCCGGCCGGATCAGCGTGTTTTTGATCTCCCCGGTTAGCCGGACCCTCTGCGTGACAGCCCCCGGAATCATCCCCCTTGCACTACCTGCGAGCGTTGCAGCCGGATCCCCGCGATACCGGCGCAGACGATGAGAGGTGTTGTTATATAAAAAATTTATTACCTGCCATGGATATCTCCTAGGTATGATAATTGGATTGCCTGAACCCGAATTCAAGGGGTTTACTATCTGCCGGTTTACGTCCATCTCGGGAACAGCACAAGATACCATTCCTCCGAATGGGAAGGCGTACCAGTCCACGCCCCTCACCATGGAATACGACGCATCGAAGTGGATCTACCGGTTCTTTTTAAAAGTCCGGTATACCGGTCCGTGGTCCCCGTACGTATTTGCGATCCTGTATCCCGGTGAAACACGGGACGAAGATACAACACTCATGCCGCTCGTTCCGCCGGGCTTTGGATCAATTCATGGGCTCCAGCCAATTCTGTCCGGGGACTTTGATGCACAGGCAGGAAATTATATGAACCAATACATGATTCAGATGCAACAGGTCGATCCAAACCACAAATTGCCGTTACATTACGGCTTTTCACAAATTGATTACCATTATAGCCAGATCTGTTACCAGCCCGGACTCCATACCATAGAGGTAAGACTTGGTACGGGTCTTGTGAAAGAAAAAGTCGATCAATGGTCCGATGTCCAGAAATACCAGTGGATCATTTCCGGATATACTCCGCCATCCGGCACACCATAACCGATCTGGCACTACCCGGCACCTAAAAAAAAACTTGCCTTTTTCCTGCATGAACCAGAGTTCTCTATGCCGATTTGCTGGTCTGAAGAACCAAAAACAGGTTACATGAATAATTTTCGGTGATAACCATACCCGAACTATTTTTTTATAACGGGTGAGAGCCCGGGATCACCTGTACTGTTCTGATCGGTAAGGAAACGGTAATAATCCAGGACCCGTGTCACCGGCGAGCTCCATGATAAAGTGCCCCGGGATCACCGGTGGGATCAATCCCGACAGATTTAATTAGAATAAAAAGCGAGTCCTCACCAATAACGTCCCGCACAGGGTGGTGAGCGGCACATGGGGATATCGTGGCGTATCGGCAACAAAGGACGGCGGGGCCTGCTCATTATTCTCGCCCTTCTTATCATCGCCATTGTCGCCGGTGTCGCTCTCTATGTGGCTGGCCAGAAACCGGCCATCTCCTTCAACGGGGGACAGTGGGATTCCATCCGGTTCAATAACGCCCTTGCCGGTTTTATTATCGGGAAAGGATACGGGTACCCGGTCGTGATCCGGGATTCCACGGAATATACCATCGAGACCGACCTGCCGGCAGGGAGTACCGACGTGGATATGGAGATCTGGTCCCAGAACAAGGCTGACTGGTACGATGCGCAGGTCGCAAAGGGCACCATCGTCGACCTCGGCCCGATATTCGGCTCGGGCCCACAGTTCTACATGATCCCCCGCTGGATGGCCGACGAGTACCATATCCAGACCATCTATGACATGAAGAATTACTCAGCTCTCGTACAGGATCCCAATGATCCGTCAAAGGGAATTTTCATCAACACTCCCAATGACTGGATCACGAACTCGATAAATATTGTAAAACTTGAGGCATATGGCCTGACACGGTATTACAATATCGTCACCCCGCCATCTGACAAGGCCCTTGAGGCGGCATATATCAGTGCGCAGGGGAACCACCAGCCGGTCTTCGGGTACTACTGGTCTCCCGCGGCTTTGATAGGAAGCGATTACTGGTACATCCTCAAAGAGCCGCCCTACACGGATGCGTGCTGGAACGAACTGAATGCGGCTGTCAGCAATTCAAGCCTCCGGCCGCTCGCAAATGCCTGTGCGTATCCCGATATCCCCGTCACCAAGGGAGTCTCGCACCAGATGCTGACCAAGGCCCCGGATGTCGTGGAGATGCTCAGGAAGATGGATGTGGAGCTCGATCCCATCAACGGCGAGCTCACATGGGCCCGGGAGAACAATGTCACCGACTGGAACGTTGTCGCTGTCCACTATCTCCGGAACAATGAGGCGACCTGGAAGACCTGGGTAACCCCCGAAGCGTACGCAGGAATAAAAAAGGCGCTTGACGAAGCCCCGCCATAACGTGGTGATCAGGTGTGCCGCCGCTTCTTTGGACTGTCAGGACAAAAACGCTTCTTTCCGTGATAATACCGTTTGTCATCGTCCTCATCCTCGTCGCAGTCATCGGTAACCTGATGTTTGAGTATAATTCCCAGGCCGCCGTCGAACAGCGGGATACCGAAATTGCGACACTCACCGCTGCACGGCTCTCCGAGGGGTTGAGCCAGTACTCGGGGATCCTGCAGCGGGTTGCAGTTACTGACGATATCCGGTCGATGGACCCGGTCCGGGCGCAGGAGGCGCTCATGAGGGCGGGAGCGGACAACCAGTTCATGGTCTTTGACGCCGGGGTGGTTCTCTATGATCGCAGCGGTAACCCGCTCGCTGCGGAACCGGCACAAGCGGCGGCCGGGGGCTTTCCTGATCCCGGCGTCCTGTCCCGGGTGAACAGCACCCTGCGGCCTGCCTATTCCAACGTTTTCCCGGATTCACGATCCGGCAATGACGTGTTCCTGATTGCCGTCCCGGTACTGGACCGTGATAACGACATGGAAGGCGTCCTTGCCGGTTTCTGCACGGTAAAGTATTCCCTGATCGGCTCCATGTTTGTCAATGTGCTCGAATTCCACGGCGGGGGAAGCGGGTATGCGTACCTTGTTGACGGCAACGGCACCCTGATCTATCACCGGTACCTTTCGGCAATGGGAGGAGGGCTGGCTGGAACGGAGCCGGTGCAAAGGGTGATCCGGGGGGAGACCGGTGCCGTGGTGACCCAGGACACCCCCAACGAAGGACCGGTGATATCCGCATTTGCCCCTGTGCCGGGCACCGACTGGGGTGTGGTCACCCACGAAGACTGGAATGCCGCATTTGCCCCCGTGCGTTTTTACAGTTACGGGGTCCTCCTCCTCATTATTGTCGGCGGTAACCTCTCGGTCCTGCTGATCTATTTCCAGGTCACGCAGATCCTGAAACCCATCCAGGATCTTACCCGTGGCGCACAGCGTATCGGCAATGGCGATTTCACTCCGATGAAGATCCCGGAGAGCGGGGATGAGATCCAGACACTCGCTGTACAGTTCAACGCGATGGCCGGTGCGTTGAAGGATTCGTTCTCTGAACTGAAGCAGCGCATGGACGATCTCAAAAAGATCAAAGACGAGATCCAGACCGCATATGACCATCTGGCCGCGACAGAGAACGAATTGAGGACGAACTATGAGGAACTCAGCCGGAGCCAGCAGGCCCTCCAGCATGCAAGGAAGAAGCTGAATCTTTTGCAGACCCTCACGTTCCAGGATATCCAGAACGCACTCTTCACGCTCGAAGGGTATCTTGATCTTCACGGGCGGTTACCACAGAACGAACCGCCCGGCGCATTCGTGCAGAAAGAGAAAGAGATCATGAAAAAAATTTCAGGTACTCTCGCAACTGCCCGGAAATACCAGGACCTGGGGATGAAGCCCCCGCTCTGGCAGAACGCACACCAGGTGTTCCTCTACGCGATATCGCACCTGAATATCTCGGGAATGTCGCGAAACGTCAGCCTGGGCAATCTGGAGTTGTTTGCCGATCCCCTGCTGGAGACCGTCTTTTATAACCTTGTTGACAACGTGATACACCATGGAAAATCGGCAACGGAACTTCGTGTCTATTACCAGGAGACGGCCGGCGGTCTCACGCTCTTTTTTGAGGATAACGGCGTCGGGATTCCGGATGAGAACAAGGAAAAAATATTTGATCGCGAATATAGCAGCCACAGGAGCATGGGACTGTTCCTCTCGCGGGAGATCCTCAGTATCACCAATATCTCCATCCGGGAGACCGGGACCTTCGGGAAGGGTGCCCGGTTCGAGATCGTGGTGCCCAGAGAGGCATACCGGTTCGCGGACCGGGCCACGTGAACGGCACGTGGTTCCCGGTATTTTTTGGGGACGACGCCCGATACGTTCCTTCTCTTTTTTACGTGATATCCCGGCTTTTCTTTTCCACGAGTCGTGCAAGGTTGTGTGCACCGGTAAACCCAATCGTCTGCTGGCTCCCGTGCATGATATCAAGATGGTCAATGGAGAGTGCCTTTGCGATCGGCTGCTCCAGCATCCCGCCGATGAGGAGGTCAATGTCATGTTCCCGTAGTTTCTGCACGATCAGTTCGTGATCAGGTTCGATCAACACTTCACCTGCCGGTACACCAAGACACCGGATCTTTTCCTGCACGGAACTGTCAAAATCCACGACCACCAGCCGGGGGACAACATGGTATTCTGCAAGAAACCGGACCAGGGATACGGCACGGGTGGGGCCGCTGATGATGGCAATATGGCGGGACCGGAGAAACGTACAGTCCGGGACATTTTCCTGGCCCGCCGGGGGAGCAATCGTTGCAGGGATGCCGAGAGCGCCGGCAACCCGTTCCAGGAACCGGATGGTGGGATGGTACCCGATCGGGATCTCTTCAATGATATACGGTGTGCCGCAGAGTGCCTGCAGGAGGAGTGCCGCTTCCTTTCCCGAAGGTTCACAGAGCACGATATTGAGTGCGGCATTGCCGAGCCGTTCCAGATCCTCCCGTGTTGCATCGGCGGTGAGGACTGCATTTGTCCTCACACCAATCAGGCCAAGCAGGCCCCGGAGTTCTGCGAGGTCAGGGCCGGCCCGGAGCATCCCCACCAGGTTGACGCTCCGGGGGACCGTGCTTACGGGTTTTTGAACGAACTCCCTGACGAGCTGGCACAGGGTCTCGCTGTACCCCTGGTGGAAATCCCCTTCAAAGCCGCCGGCAGAGATGGCAATCGTCCTCGCATTGGTCCGGGCATCCCGGACTGCACTGCCCACGTCCTCGCCAATGATATCTGAAGTACAGCAGGAGAGCACAAACAGGAGTTCCGGCTGTAGTTTCCTGTCCAGATACTCAATTGCCCCGGCAAGTTTCTGCTCAGCCCCGAATATGACATCATGTTCATCAAGTGCGGTTGTATAGATCTCTGACGGCCGGTCACCCCGCATGCCGAGGATGTAATTGATATGGTAGACACAGCCTTTCGGGCCGTGGACAAGGATAGCACTTTTTTTAATTGTGCCGAGTGCCTTGATCGCCCCGAAGAGCTTGCACGTCGCCCGGGGGATCCGTGCTGCGGGGACGAGAGGGGATGCATGTGACAATTGTTTTCCCTTTGATGAATACTACAACAGGACCGGGAGATAAGCGCATCGTTTCCTGGTACGGACTGCTCATCCTTATGTGACGGAAGGGCGTTGTATGTCCGAAAATTTTATTGCCACCCTGCTGGTAAGGATTCCCGCATGCCAGTCTATGTGATGCTCGGGAACCTGACGCATGCTGCGTTTGACGAGATGGACACCATTGATGAGCGCGACACGAAGGCAGCGGCTGTCATCAAATCGCTCGGAGGAAAACTCCTCTCCCTCTACTATACGCTCGGCCAGTATGACTTTGTCGTGATCTTCGAGATGCCGTCCAAGGAGATGCTTGTGAAATTCCTGACGATTGTCGGGAAGTTCGGGACCGTCAGGACCGAGACGATGGAGACCATTCCCTCCGATATGCTGTACAAGATTGCAAAAGAGGTCTGAACGACCGGTCAGGAGGGAATGAATGATCGACCTGGAGGCAAAAACCAAACTGCAAGATCCAGAGGGAACCCGCAGGCAGAACAGGGATTGGCCCGGAGCCGTGTGGAGGTGCCCGGTTGATGAGTGAACATCTGGGGGACATTTACCGATGATGGTCCCGGACAAATTATGTGTGCCCGCACACCCGCACGGTTCGGCTGCCGGCAGGGCAGGGAAACGCATATTTTTCGCCAGGGAATGGTCATTGTGGCCAAATGATCGGGCTCGCCGATAACCGCGGTATATCCGCTCCCGATTTCCCTGACGTGCGTATGTAAAACGTGGTTTAACAGGATTTTCTCCAATTGCCAGATTGCGAGACAAAATCTGAAACAATCAAGGTATGCCGGCCAGTTCTTCAAAAACTTCACGATCATCCAGGTCATACCACTGTTCATATGCATCGGCGACCGCAAACATACGGCTGCTCCGGATATTCAGGCAGACCAGTTGATCCGCAAGCTGAGCAACCATCTCAGCGGATGAAGCGGATGCAGTGGGAACTGCTACTATGATACGGGCAGGCTGGCGGAGACGGATGCTTTTTATCGCAGCGAGCATCGTGAACCCCGATGCAAGACCATCGTCGGTCAGGATTACGGTTTTTCCTGACAGTGAAGGAACCGCCATTCCCCCGGTAAACCGGGCAACCCGCTCGTTTACGTTTTTTCTTGTCTCAGCGATTGCCCGCTCCACTTCTGGTGCCAAAAGCCCGAGTGCAGCACGCAACCGTTCATTGATCAGAACCTGCCCGTCCCAGGTTACTGCCCCGAACCCTGATTCGGTACTGCCGGGGATCCGGATCTTTCTCACAATCGCCAGTGACAAGGGTGCACCGAGTGCCCTGGCGACTTCTTTCCCTATCGGCACACCACCTGCGGGGATGGCAAGGACCAGCGGGTCGCGGATGGCGGGAAGTGTTTTTATGAATGCTCCCAGTTGTCTTCCCGCATCATGACGGTCAAAAAAGGCAAACCGTCGTTCCCGGAGCCGGGGATTATCGGATATTTCACCCATATGCGGTTGCTCTGGATCCAATTGCACATAATAATTGCGGAACCCGGCAAAGAACAGAAAAGATATTCCGGCAGTGAAACGGATGATGGAAAGATGTTTAAGCGAGGCGGAATTATTTTTCGCGAGGACAGATGGATGCACGCGTGAACGCTGAATGGGACCGGTTAAGAACGGTCGTTCTCCACCGCCCCGGGATCGAGATGTTCTTTGGTCTCCTTGAGCCCTACGCCTCGCTTTACGAGCGGGCGTTCTCACGGTACGGTGCCCGTATAGAGCATGCACGGCTCGAGGAGACCCTGCGCCATGAGTTCGGGGTACGCGTGGTCCTGCTCAAGGAGACGATCCTGGCTGCTGCCGATACGCGCCCCGGTGTGCGCGACCTGCTTATCGACGCCGCCCGTGAATCCATGAACTATACCGGGGACAAGGAGGAAGTCAGGCTCGCATGGGTGGAGTTTGAGAAGAACATCCCGGCATTTGACGCCGGCCACTTCTTCAACATCCTCCTCCTTCACCCAAGGATCGACGTCCAGGCCGGAAGCGGCACCCGGGGGATCCACCTCGCGATCACAGAACGCCAGCCGCTTTCCAACCTGTACTTCATGCGTGACCAGCAGGCGGTGACGGACCGCGGGATTGTTCTCGGGCTGATGGCCAAACCGCAGCGGTTACGCGAGCCGCGGATCACCCGGTTCCTCTGGGAGACTCTGGGTGTGCCTGTCGTCCAGGAGGTCAGGGGGCCGGCGATATTTGAAGGCGGCGATTTCATGCCGATGGGGAGTTTTGCCCTCGTCGGGATGGGCGACCGGACCAACCGCGAAGGCATTGAACAGGTGCTTTCCGGTGGTCTCGGGTTCGATGAGGTCGGTGTCGTCCACCAGCCCGTCCACCCCCTCATCCCGGGCAGGAATCCCGATCCGATGGTGAACATGCACCTTGACACGTACTTCAACGTGGTGTCGGGAGGTGTCGTTGTCGGTTCGGAACTTCTGATGAAACATGCGAAGGTAGAGACCTTTTGCCGTGAAGGGGACACGTACCGGAAAGAGGGAGGGGAGACCGATCTCTTGTCCTTCATACGGCAGAAAGGATTCGATATCATCGATCTCACCACCCTGGAGCAGATGGCCTACGCTCCCAACTTCCTCTGCATCCGCGAAGGGACCATCCTGGCGGTCGAAGTTGATCAGGTCGTCAAGGACGTTCTCAGGACACTCGCGGTGAAGGCGGAGCTGGATCCCTCGCGGTACGGCGCACTGTATGCCCAGGCACAGAAGGACTACCGGTTCCTCAGGAGCGAAGGGCAGTTCTTCCCCCACAAAAAGGATGTCTACGCCAACGACATCGACGCGTACCCCATGATCTTCGAAAACCTGGCCGGGGGGTACGGGGCGGCGCACTGCATGACCTGTGCGCTCAGAAGGGGATAGGAAAATACGAAGAGATGGTTACCACGGCAAAAAAGATCCTCGTTGCCCTCGGGGGCAATGCAATCCTGAAACACCGGGAGAAAGGAACGGCAGAGGAGCAGTTTGAGAATATCGCAACGACCGCACGCCACCTGGCGGAACTGGTAAAAAACGGATACCATATCGCGATCATGCACGGGAATGGTCCGCAGGTGGGCGATATTCTCCTTGCCAACGAATGCGCAAAGGACATGCTGCCGCCGATGCCTCTCGACATCTGCGGTGCCGAGAGCGAGGGCATGATCGGGTACATGCTCCAGCAGTCGATGGAAAACGAGCTGTCCCGTATGGGCATCCACGTCCCGGTGGCCACGATCGTGACCCAGACACTTGTCGACCGGAACGATCCCGCATTCCAGGCCCCTGCAAAACCCATCGGCCCCTTTTTTACGGCGCTGGAGGCATCGCAGATCCGCCGGGAACGGGGGTGGACGATTGCAAACGACAGCGGGAGGGGATACCGCCGTCTCGTGCCATCGCCAAACCCGCTGGCGATCCTGGAAAGCGACGCGATCAGGAATCTCTTCTCCGCCGGTGTAATCGTCATTGCCTGCGGGGGCGGCGGGATCCCGGTCATCCGGGACGATGTGGGAAAAGTCCGCGGCGTGGAAGCGGTCATCGACAAGGACCATACGGCGGCACTGCTCGCCCGGGCTATCGGGGCGGAGATCCTTCTCATCTTAACGGATATCGAAAAAGTCGCCCTCAATTTCGGCAGGAGTACTCAACAGGATCTCGACCGGATGACGGTTCCGGAAGCAACCCGGTTCAGGAACGAGGGGCAGTTTGCCAAAGGCAGCATGGAACCGAAGATCGAGGCGGCGATAGATTTCCTGGCATCCGGTGGAGAGCGGGTGATCATCACCCGCCCCGAATATGGGTTTGCGGCTGTCGAAGGGCGTGCGGGAACTCACATCGTTCCCTGATGTGGCAGATCTCCCAAAAGCACGCATGGTACATGTTCTTTCCCCCAAGCCTCACGGGGGTTCTGGTGCATCTACGGGACACGTGAATATCATTTATGTACGTATTCCGGAGAGGTCATCCCCTTCAACTCCCGTCAACGCAAACAGCACCGAATCTCCGCAATCTGAAATATACTGAAGCCGGGGATATTTCCCGATGCAAAAAAACATCCTCCCGGTATTCAGATCCATTTTGAGATGCTGCCTTTCTGCAGATTTCACCCATCCCACTATCGCCCATTGGATGTACTATGCAGACGGATCAGCGGGTAACAATTACTTTTATCAGTCATAAGACCAGAGCACTCACGCAGGAGTAGGCAGTGAAGAAGGAATCGATACTGATCGTCGAGGATGACTTTATCATCGCAAAGGTCATCGAGAAGAACCTGATCGACCTTGGTTATGCCATCGCAGGACTGGTGGCAACAGGTGAGGATGCCCTAGCGAAGGCGGGGAGTGAACAACCGGACCTCGTGCTCATGGACATCCACCTGCAGGGGGAGATGGATGGCATCGCGGCTTCTGAAAAGATCCATGCAGCACTCAACATCCCCGTGGTGTTTCTCACCGCATTCTCTGACCGGCAGACATTTGAACGGGCACTTGCCACCGCACCGTACGGTTATATTGTAAAACCCTTTCACGAGCGTGAACTCAATGCCACCATTGAGATGGCGCTGTATAAACATGTGCTCGACCGGAAACTCCAGGAAAGCGAGGAGAAATTCCGGGAAATCTTCGATGCCGCAAATGACGCGATTCACCTGCACGAGATAGACAAACGATCTCTTCCCGGGAAGTTTATTGATGTTAACGAGTCGGCCTGTCGCATGGTCCAGTACAGCAGGGAGGAATTGCTGGAAAAAAGCCCTCTTGACCTTACGACCGCCTACCACAGCCTCCCTCTTGAGCAGATCGGAGAGGCGTTAACAACAAAGGGTTCGGCCTTGTTCGAGACTGAATTCCGAAGAAAAGATGGTGTAATTGTCCCGGTTGAAGTGAATGCTCATATTGTTATCATTCACGGCAGAAAACTGGGACTCTCCGTGATTCGGGATCTCACCCGGCGCAAACGGGATGAAGCCGCATTCCGTCAGCTGAGTGCGGATCACAAGGCGATCATCGACCATGCGCCGGCAATGATCTGGTACAAGGATACGAAGAATACCTACCTCCGGGTCAACCCGGCAGGTGCACGGGCGGCCGGGATGTCCGTAGAAGAGATAGAGGGTAAAAGTGCCTATACGCTCTTTCCTGATCGGGCAGAAAAATATTACCAGGATGACCTGGAAGTGATGAATTCGGGCAAGCCCAAGCTCGGCATCATCGAGCCGATGATCACTGCCACCGGGGACCATCTCTGGGTGCAGACCGATAAGATCCCGCTCAAGGATGAACAGGGGACCATTACGGGTGTATTATTGTTTGGTGTGGATATCACCGAACGCAAACACGCTGAAGATGCACTTGCCCTTGCAAGCAGGAAACTGAACCTCCTGTCGAGTATCTCCCGGCATGATATCCTGAACCAGCTCACGGCACTGAAAACGTATATCGAGCTCTCCAAAGATATGCATGATATGGAGAAGCTTGTGAATTTTATCAGCACGGAAGAAAAAATTGCGGATACTCTCGAACGACAGATTAATTTTACCCGTGAGTACCAGGATCTTGGAGCGACTGCCCCGGTATGGCAGAACATACATGCGGGCATTGAAAAGGCGGTAGCCGCATTACCCCTGCGGAATATATCCGTGAAGATGGATTTTACCGATTGTGAAGTGTTCGCCGATCTCCTCTTTGAAAAGGTGTTTTACAACCTCATCGACAACGCCCTCAGATATGGCGGGGATACTATGACCGCCATCCGGATCTCATCCCATATATCTGAGGGATGTCTGGTGATTGTCTTCGAAGATGATGGCGTGGGGATCTCCCCGGAGGAGAAGAAACACCTGTTCACCCGGGGTTTTGGCAAACATACGGGTCTTGGCCTGTTTCTCATCCGTGAGATCCTTTCCATTACCGGCATAACCATCACGGAAACCGGAGAGCCGGGAAACGGTGCACGATTTGAGATTGTCGTACCAAACGGCAGCTACCGCATACGTTGAAAAGATTGAAAAATTGCCGGAAACCGTTCCCGGATTTTTTTAAAAATTACCCTGTGTTTAGTGAATACTTTTTGACGCGGGTTTGGGGAATTTTATGATTCTGCGAACGGGATATTTTACCTGAAATCACACGATGATTTAGAAAAACTTTGAAAACGGAGCAAGATTTTTCGTCCGATTAACTTTATTTGTTCCAAAATAGTATACTATTCTATGAAGCGCCCCTCAAAACAATGCCCGAACGGTCACGGCGCCATGCACCGCGCACATGTCAAGGTCACCAGGGATAAGGTATCATCATGGCAGGCGATCCCGTGGCAGTACTGCGAGAAATGCGGGATGATTTTGCCCGACAGGGATGCAAATTAATCCTGCCGGATTGATGGCGATGGTAAACAGAACGCCAACAGAACCGCTAAAAATAATTGGACTTATTATCGTATTTGTTCTCCTTGGGGCAATGGGATGCATATTTTCCGGTCAAATGAAGGAAATAAAAGGAATCTTCAATAAATAATCCAGAATCAATGTATTCTTTTGAGAATTTTTTTTTCTCGCAAAAACTCCTCTAACCCCTCCTCAGCGGCCCTCATTTTTCACCTCCGCGCCTTTCGCTTCCGCTTGTTCTTCTTGGCTTTCTTTTCCTTTCGCTCACACTTTTCGTACATCATTTCACCCCCGTTTTCCCCTTTTTTTCTTCTTGAAAATCTCGTCGAAGTTTGGCATTTTTATGTCTAATCCACAATTTCTCCCGTGGTGCTGCGGATGATCATAATTGAGATGCCTGAGGTTCCCGATGCCGACAATACTGGTCGCGGGCATCGGGCATACTATCGTGTCGTGGTGGTGAAGGATGAAGGTTACGATACGGAGAACGGGGCTGTGCGGTGACCGTATCTATAACAGCCACGTTCAACGTATGGGTTCGGTATTACGCCGTGTTTTTAATTCTGAAAAACGGTGGTATTGGGGAGTGATTATTATTCATTAACGAAAAGGATGGGGACATTATCAGTTATAAAAACGAATTATTTCTTTGCTTTTGGTATGGTATGACTGAAATTTCCGTTTTTATAAAATGCATTGAACTTTGCACCACATTTTTTACAAGAAGCACGTTTTACATGAAATGCCGCATAGTTCCATTCTTTACCACTAGCTTTACATTCTGCATGACAAAATGGGCATTTAATCATAATGGTCACTTTTCTTAATTGTTAATATATATGACTTACGTGGGTTGGTTCTGTCAAGTTGTCGGCAGTTCGACCAGTCCGGAATCTCTGTCAAAAATCGGCAGTTGATGCGACACGCAGGTAGGAACGCTTATACTCTCAAACAAGAGTGTGGTTATTGTCACTACTTTGTAGGTTAATTGCCATCAGGAAAGACACTGGTCAATTGCACTCTCGATCAAAGTGGTGACAAAAAGTTCTCTTGCGTTTTTGTAATTTAGGGATCCTGGAAAAAAGAATTAGTAATCCGGTTCTGTTAACTTGTTGAGGGATGGGAAATGGTGTTAACTTGCGTGAGATAGTAAGAGTCTTGGATGGGAATTATCAAAGAAAATGATATTACCGGTCCTCCTCCTTGAAAAGTTCATCCATCCATTCATCAAATTGATCTATACAGGTGATTAACCAAATAATAAAAAAGATTAAACCGCCAACAAGTGCAACACTTCCCGCCAAACGGACAATCGGGTATAACCCCACCCCGATTAAGACTAATATTGCACCCGCTACTACCCACCAGAAACAATGTTTTTCAAACATCTCTCACCACAGATATATCCGGATTAAAATTTTTGATTTAAATATTGTCTGAGTGGCGTTTTACGGGTTCTGGTGCGTTAACGGGACTTAACGGAAATGACCTCTTCGTAATCGATACCTATCGGGTATTTAAAAAATCACGACAACGCACCGGAACCCAACAACTTGACAGAACCAACAGTCTTAAAATGAAAAAATGAAAATCGAATTTAAATAATCATACCCGCTAACACAACTGAGGACTGCCCTTATCACCGGAATATCTCACAAAAGTCTATATTTTGGGCTAGTCCTCGTTTCATTTACTTATCGGTTATTTCCCGCGCGTTCCCATCAACCGCGATCTATCGCCAACCGCGTAAACGGTTGATCAACCGACAACCTATCAGAACCCTAAAAAAGGTACCAGATTATCAGATTTATTCGGTCTTGTTGGTGATGGTAAATACGCAGTGTTCATCACCCTTGGATCGGCACTTAATCTCTTTTGCCTGCACTTTGATGCCAAATGATCCTTCGATAATTCCCGCAAGAAGCCCGGC